>OFGB01000700.1_pt1 | contig 23407 bp, 21 predicted proteins | sample 1521491 | NCBI WGS metagenome assembly OFGB01 (sample SAMEA3504095, study PRJEB24116) | mouse gut metagenome | biome: mouse gut; feature: mouse-associated habitat; material: faeces | place: Denmark | collected 2011
TCGCTGGCCATGGCGGCGGAGTGGGTCATGCCGGAGCAGCCCAGGGTCTCCACCAGGGCCTCCTCAATCACGCCCTCCTTCACGTTCAGGGTGAGCTTGCACGCGCCCTGCTGGGGGGCGCACCAGCCCACGCCGTGGGTGAAGCCGGAGATGTCCTTGATCTCCTTGGCCTGGACCCACCGTCCCTCCTCGGGGATGGGGGCGGGGCCGTGGTATGCGCCCTTGGCGACAGGGCACATGTGCTGGACTTCGGTAGAATAGATCATGCAAATCTTCCTTTCCTTTTATTTGAACAGTCGCGGGGCAAAGCAATCGACTCATGCCTTTCTGCGGATGCTCCGGGCCAGACCCGGACGTGTCAATTATAGGGAAAACCGGGGCCGTTGTCAAGGACGGCAGAAAATTTCTCTCTGTTTGGCATCTAGTATCCTACCAAGTTAGGAATTACGAGATAGTGGGATAAAGCTTTTTGAGCTTACATCTGGCGTCAGCGGTGGTAAATCTCCAATAGACAGTAGAGCAAAGAGCATTCCTGTGTAAAGTCCACGCATTGACCTGACGAGCCATAAGCTCAAAAGAGGACAGGGATCGGGACAGTCACTGCCTGGAAAGAATGCCGATTTCAGTCTCTGCCATATTCAGCCAGGAAGCATGGACGGGAGTGCAGTGGATCTCCAACCGTTGTATGATCCGCCTGGCCTGAGCAGACTCAAAAGCCTTGTACAAAGACGCAATTGAGTGAAGACCCTCTTTTCCACATCAATGCGGCCAATGCGGAAGTTCTGGAAGAACAGACGGATGCAGCCGTGAATATGGGAGAGACATATCGCAATATCCTTTCCGGCAAAGGCCTCACTGAGGAAGCAGCCCTGTCCCTCGCAGGCGAAGAATCCATTCCCTAGGGATTTCCGTTATCACAAAGGAGGGGAGGAGAACTCGCACAGGGCAAGGCGATGGCAATTTAGAAGATTGCTATAGGGAAATCAAACCAATTTCCTGGGGCCTTGTCCCATATTTCAGATATTTAGAACCTGTATTCATAGTCTGGGAATGCTGGATGGGCGAGGATTTTTCCTGCCAGACAAGAAGATTTTCCGCAACAATCCTGACGGATTACAAGGGACGATTGTGCATGACCGCATCGAGCGGTCATACACAATTTAATTCTGCACGGCCCCTCGATGGGGCCGTGCAGAATCCGTAACGCAGTATGACGGAAAAAGACCGGACAGGCAGTGTCCAACGGTTGTGAATATAGGTTCTTAAATCAGCCGGAGTACCCTTGATACAACTTACAGCACCACCAAGTCCCGTTCCATTGACGTGAGATCCACACATCCGTCCTCAGTTACAGCCAGTATATCCTCAATCCGTACACCAAACCGGTCCGGCAGATAGATCCCCGGCTCCACTGTAACTATATTTCCGGCGCGGAGAACGTCCTTGGACTCTGGCCGAAGACGTGGCTTCTCATGAATATCCAGTCCAACGCCATGGCCCAGTCCATGGCCAAAGTATGCGCCATAGCCGCCCTGACGGATCACGCAGCGCGCCGCTTCGTCCACTGCCGCTGCGCTGACACCGTCAGCCATGGCTGCTATGGCGGTATCCCCTGCCTGACGGACCAACTGGTAGATCCGCCGCATATCCTCCCCAGCACAGCCGATAGCAAAGGTTCGGGAGATATCCGAATACCAGCCCTCATAAATAGCGCCGAAGTCAATCAGCAGGAAATCGCCCCGCTGCAGCTTGCGGCCGGTAGGTGTAGCATGGGGCAGCGCAGCGTTCGGCCCAGAGGCCGCAACGATACCAAAGGCGCCGTTTTCTGAGCCATTCTCCAGCAGCCGCCAGGTGAGATATGCCTCAATCTGCCGCTCTGTTTTTCCGGGAGAGATTATCTCCATCGTCTGCCGGAGGGACAGCTCGGCAATCTCTTGAGAAATCTTGATTTTCTTACGCTCCTCAGGCGTCTTGACTGCGCGCAGCTTCTCCATCCAGCTACACCCTGCTAACTCCATCCCCCACCGCTCCTTGAGCGCCTCCACTCTCGCCATGCTCAGATACTGATCCTCGATCAGCACCTTCTCACAGCCTTTATCACGCAGATACGCTCCTATCCAGTGATCTGCCTCCTCCTGGCTCGTTTCCCGGCAGTCCATCGGCGTGGTCCGCAGTACTTGACGGGCCTCCGTAATATACCGGAAATCCACCGCAAACACCGCCTCTCCCTGGGCTGTGACGGCAACCACGCCAGCAGAGGTTCGCAGCCCTGTCAGATAGCGCCGGTTCTGGGGGGCGTGGAGTACCACAGCATCCGCGCCGCAGCGGTTGAGCTCCTGGACAATCCTGTCAATTTTTGATTGCATAGGCCCTCCTGTCACATGGCCTTGTTGCTGTTGCGGACCTCTTTGATGTAGTTATAGACAGTAAAGATCGACACGCCGATGTGCTGGGCCACCATCTCCGCCGCCCCCTTGACATCGAACACCCCCTTTGCCTCCAGTGTCTCCACAAAGGCCAGTTTGTCCGCCCGGGACATATGGGCAATCGGCTTGGAGAGGTTGTCCAGCTCAAAGTGGATGATGTCTTCTACCACGTCGCTGATCTCCTGGGCAAAAACCTCCTTTTTCGGCTCCGCCTCCGCAGGCAGCCGGGTCTTACAAAACCCGCAAAGCAGCTTTTGGGCCATTATGTATTCCGTTAAATCCACATTGCAGCACAGGCAGCCAACGATCTTACCCTGTTCCCGGATAAATGTCGTCATCGATTTCAGCTGCCGGCCATCCTTTGTCGTCGAGGGGTAGCACAAGATATCCTCCGCCTGATCGCCATATTTTCGCAGGGTCTCCATAACTAAATTGGTGGTCGGTGCGCCAATGTGCCGCTCGGTAACATTGCCACAGACCGCTGTGACAGATGACTCCGGCATACTCAAATCGTGGAGGATAAACTCCGAGTATTCGCCAAGTATTGCGTGCATGGCCCTCATAACCGGCTGGTAAATCTCGACGTATTTCTGGAAACCTCGTTTCTGCACTGTTCGCACTCCTTGTCTATTTTTTTGCAGGCTGTACCATCAGCCCGCTCTCTTCGGCAGGGACCGTCCTATCCCGATAAACCTTGACAGTAAAGCGCTCCACCTCCAGCTTCAGCACTGCCGTCCTCTTGTAAGACTCTTTACTGTAATTGAGGTCGTGAAAACGCCCATGCTTTACCATTATTATATCCAATCCGCGCTTTTTTTCAACCTCTTTTTCATCATCAATGATGGAAATATACCCTTCGCCAACAATACTGTTAAAGTTCTGACCCCATTGGCAGGCGGACTCTGTCTGACGCAGGCCCCAGCTCTCATCGATCTCAAAGGCCACCCTGTTATTCCTGCGCAGGATGTCCAGCTTGCGCCCATCCTTGGCGCAGTGGACATAGAATACAAGCTTCCCGCTCTCCAGATCATACTCATAGCCGTAGTTGATGGGGACAATATAGGGGAAGCCAATATCCTCGTCATAGAAAGCAATCCGGATGATATGGTTCGCCAGAAGGATGCGGTTGATGGCCGCCGGGTCGGTCAGTTCCCGGGTTTTGATCCGCATAGGGCGATGCGCCATAACTAGCTCCTCTCCCCATCCGGGCACTGTACCAGCACCAGCTCATCCTGCCGCCTGCTGATAAACTCCGCGCCCTCCTCTGTGATGAGAATATCCTCTTCACACAGCACGCTGTAATCACCCTCCTCCATCAGGACTGTTGGCTCCAGCGTGAAGATCATCCCCGCCTCTACTGTACCAAAGGGTGCGCTGCCGTAGCGCTTCCACTGGGGCGCGAACATGGTCCCGCCATCGTGTTCAAAGCGCCCCACCTGGTGGCCTGTGGCGTGGGTGATTTCCGGCAGGCCGCGGCTGACCAGATACGAGCGCGCCGCCTGATCCACCTCATAGCCCTTTGCTCCTGGCTTCGCTGCGGCAAAGGCGGCGGAGATGGCGTGATGGGCGGCATCGAAGATCATCCGGAACCGCTCGGGCGCCTCTGTCTCCCCCGGCTTCAGGAAATAGGCGGTCCGGGAGATATCGCTGCAATACCCCATATAATCGATGCCAAAGTCCATAATCAGAAAGTCCCCGGGCTGGAGTACAGCATCTCCCGGCTCCCGGTGGGCAATGCGTTCCTTCATGACAATGGGCATGGTCAGCTCCTTGGTCACAGCCTCCACAACGCCCCGGCGGGACATCCCATCCACAAACATCTGGCCGATTTCATACTCTGTCAAACCCGGACGCAGCTGCGCAAAAACCTCCCTATAGATATCCTGGGTGAGTTCCACAGCCCGGCGAACTGCGGCGATCTCCTCAGACGTCTTGATGCTGCGGATCCTCTGCAGGATCGGCTCCGAGCTGCAAAAGCGCCCGGCGTACCGGCTGAGGACCCGTGCCAGATACCGGTACCGTCCGGTGGTCAAGCCGTCGCAGAGGTTGTCCTCCACGGAGAAATTTAAAGCAATTGACCGGGGCCCAATCCGGTCTACCAGGTCATTAAGAGGCTGCGCAGGATCGGAGGCATAGGGGAGGACCTCGTCAAACAATCCGCTGTTCTGGCTCTCCAGCGCGTCGATCCCCGGGCAGAGCACATACCGCTTCCCCTCTTTCGTCAGAAGGAAAAAGGTCCGTCCGACGGTTTTCAGCCCGGTCAGCAGGCTGACAGCCGGATCGCTGCCCTCACTGGCATAGATGAGCCAGAGGTCTATATCAGCCTGCCTCAGGTATTCTGCCGCCTGGGTCAGCTTTTGTTCCGCAATCTTAGCCATTGCTGCACTCCTCCATTTCTTTTTCAGAAGCCGCGGCCTCCACTGTCTTGACAATTGCCCGGTAGAGGACCTCGGCGCCAAAGGATAGGGAACTTTCTGTAATACGCTCATTGGGGCCGTGGATCATCTTCAGCACCTCGGAGAAGGGCACATCCGGCAGCAGCGGCGAATAGCCGTAGACATTATGCCGGATGAAGCGCCCATCGGTCCGCCCCAGTGCAATCATGGGCAGGATCCGTGTGCCGGGATCCAACTCCTGGGAGATCTGGCACAGCCGCCGGAAAAAGGGATTGTCCAAGCTGCAGGTATAGCCATTCGACAGAGGGCCGATCTCGTAGGAGACATCCTCGCCGCCCAGCAGATCCTCCATCAGCTGTTCCACCTCCTGCCGGGTTGTCCCGTCAATATACTGGTAGGACATCTTCAGACTCTGGTCCCCCTGCCGGTCAGTGAAATCCAGCTCATAGGCATCGGCAGCCAGACAGCTGTGGACGCTGTATTCCCACAGATTTTTCAGGGTCTGGTCCTCAAAGCATCCCCCCACAGCTTCATGGAAAGCCTGGGTGGGGGCGGTCAGGCGCGGCTCCGGCTGGTAACTTGCTGCGGAGCGCAGCGCCCGCAGGAGCTTCCCTGCCGGGGTGTGCCAGGGGCCGTATCCATCGAAATCTCCCTTTGCTGTTATCCGGATAGCGCAGCGTCCCTTCTCCCCACAGGTGCAGGTGCGGTATCGCTGCCCCCTCTGCTCTATGACAAACCCGCCGCCCTCACTGACCACATACCCTCTGGGCAGCAGCTCCGGATGCTCTTCTGCAATGAACGCCATGCCGTATCTGCTGCCGAGCTCCTCGTCAGCGGATGCCAGAAGGAGAACCTTCCGGTCCAGCGCTATGCCGCTGCGCTGGAGCCAGATGAGGCACATTATCTCCATTGCCGTCAGATGCTTTGTATCAATCGCGCCCCGTCCCCAGATCGTGCCGCCGCAGCTGACGCCGTCAAACGGCGGATGCTCCCATGAGCCTGGGGCTGGCACCACGTCGATGTGCGACAGCAGCAGCACCGGCGGCTGGCTCCCCTGCCCAATCTCCGCATAGACATTGGTACGGCCGGGGGCTTTCTCCAGAAGCCGCGCAGGGATTCCCTCTTTTTCCAGGACCTGCGCGATGTATTCTGCCGCTGCCCGCTCCCCTCCGGGGGGATTGGAGGTGTCGATCCGAAGCAGGTTCGTAAAAACCTCTTTCAGCTCCCGCTGTTGTTCTAACTCCAGCATGTTATTCCTCCGTGCAGCCGATCAGATACAGCTCCATCTGGCGCCGGCTGAGAACCTCCGCCCCCTCCGGCCGAATCACCACGTTTTCCTCTACCAGCATACAGGGCAGGCCGCCGTCCTGGATCACTGTCGGCTCAATAGCGTAGACCTCGCTGCATTCAATGGGCCTGCCGCAGGAGGCCATGTTGTCCGCGCGCCTTGGGGAGAGGGCAGTGCCGATGTCGTGGCATCTCCTGCCAATGGGGTGACCTACGCTGTGGCGTACCGTGGGATAGCCGCCATCCTCCACCACCTTCCGGCCCACCGCATCGACCTCCCAGCCCAGCTTCCCCTGGCCAATAAAGTCGATCACGGCAGTAATCGCACTGCGGGCCGTCTCAAAGGCGTGCTGGACCTCTGCCGGCGGGCTGCTTTCACCGGGCTGCAAAAAGTAAGCAGTCCGGGCAATATCAGAGATGTAGCCCCGGTATTTGACGCTGAAATCCATGATGAGGATATCTCCCGGCCTGGTTTTTGCGTCGCCGGGGGAGCGGTGGGCCAGCCCCTCCCGGACGATGCAGACGATGGGATAGTCATAGGGCTTCCCCAGGCCGTTGCACACATCCCGGGTCTTCATCCCCGCAACAAACAGATCTCCGATCTCCCGCTCGGTCATCCCGCACCGGACCTTGGAGAACACCTCGTCATAAATGTCGTTGGTCAGCTGGATCGACTGGCGGAGATAGTCGATCTCTGTGCTGCTCTTGACGCTGCACAGCTCCCGGATCAGGCCCTCGCCGGAGACCTCCACCGCTGCCAGCCGCTCCCGGCCCAGCATCTTCTCCAGCATGAGGTACAGGCCGTAGGACAGCCCGTCGGCGATGATGTCGGTCTCTGACACATTGATTGCCAGCTTCTTCGGCGCCAGGCGGTCAAATACCGGCACAAACACCTCCTCCAGCGCCTTGTTGTAGGTCAGGACCTGGGAAAAAATGCCGGAGGGAATGAATTTTTTCTCATCTGACTGGCTGGCGATCATAATATGATGCCCATCCCGCATGAAAAAGGCCGCGCCGAGATGGACGGTATCCTCTCCAATTAAAAAAGGCAGGATAGGGTCGCCGCCCTCACGGGAGACCAGCAGCAGACCGTCTATGTCCTGACTTGCCAGGAGCACCTCCAGCTGCCGGATCTTTTCTCTGGGAATCTGGTATTTGTCAAACATTGTCAAGTCCTCCCAATGATTGCGAAAGCGTCCGCACCTGCACGCCGTGCCGGCGGCAGATGTCCCCTGCCGCCGCCTCCGCAGCGGCAGGAGATGTTCCACTCATAAGGTACACGCTGATATCGATCTCTGTATCGTTTTCTATCTTGCTTCGGTGTCCTCCGGCTATGCGGTCGATAGACACCAGATCATGGGTGGCGTAGTAGGCATACTCCCCGCAGGCCGGCTCCGCCTCCAGAAGGGCCGTCATCTCCTCCAATGTCCCAGACCTGCCGCACAGCTTCTCCAGCAGCTCCCACTCCGGGCCTGGGCAGGCCTTGGGGCCGGACACCTCCACGATCTCCTCCAACGCCTCTATGCAGCGCAGGAGGATTTTATTGCTTGGGTAATAGGGGTTGGAATCCGGATCCCTCGGCTGCGAAATCCGCAGGCGCAGGACACGCCGCCCGGTATGGCGGGCCCACTGGACCACGCTGTCTCCATCGCCAAGGTACGCGCTGGTCAGAGCGCGAAAGGTTGCCTTATCCATCGCTGTATTCTCCTTTGATTTGCACCGGAATCTCCTCCGTGCGCCGGGCTCAGAGCCCGTTGACCTCCTTGACCAGGTGGCAGGCCACGAAGTGGTTCTCCCTGACCTCAGCCAGCTCCGGCGTTGTCTGGAAGCACTCCGGCTTTGCGTACAGGCAGCGGGGGGCAAACCGGCAGCCGGCCTTTGGCTTGATGGGGCTGGTCAGCTCGCCCTTCAGGATAATCCGGTCCGGCGTCCCGCCGATCTTAGGCCGGGGGATGGCCGAGAGCAGCGCCTTGGTATAGGGATGAAGGTTGTTTTGAAAGAGCTCCCTGGAGCTGCACTTCTCCACCAGCTTACCCAGGTACATCACGCAGATGTCGTCGGAGATGTGCTTGACCACGCTGAGGTTATGGGTGATGAAAATATAGGTCAGCCCGCGCTCCTCCTGCAGATCCTGCATGAGATTGAGGATCTGCGCCTGGATGGACACATCCAGGGCGGAGACAGGCTCGTCGCAGACAATAAACTGCGGATCCAGGGAGAGCGCCCGGGCGATGCCGATGCGCTGGCGGCGTCCTCCGTCCAGCTCGTGGGGATATACGTCCGCCACCCGCTTCGCCAGACCAACCGTGTCCATGAGCTCCGCCACCCGGCTGTCATACTCCTCCCGGCTGGCGCAGGTCTTATAGATCCGCATGGGTTCGCCGATGATATCCGCCACCCGCATTCGGGGATTGATGGAGGAGTAGGGGTCCTGGAAGATGATCTGCATCTTCCGGCGCAGCTGCTTGAGCTCCTGCTTGGAGGGCTTGGAAATATCCTCCCCGTTATAGAGGATCGTCCCATCCGTCCTCTCCAGCAGGTGGAGGATCACACGCCCCAGGGTAGATTTCCCGCAGCCGGACTCGCCTACCACGCCCAGTGTTTTCCCCTCCTCCAGCTGAAAGCTCACATCGTCCACCGCATGAAGCATTCCACGGGGCGTGGGGAAATACTTTTTCAGGTTTTTGACCTCCAGAATGGTTCCCATTACGCCTCGCCTCCTTCCGTGTTCACAGTTGGAGCCTTCGCACGGATACAGCGCACCAGATGGGTGGGGGATATCTGGATATTCTGCACCGGCGCAGCCTCGCACGCCTCGGTGCGGTAAGGGCACCTGAGCGCGAAATTGCACCCCTTGGGCAGCGCGCTGGGATCGGGCATCAGCCCGGCGATGGGCTTCAGGCGCGTCTGCTCCATATCCAGATCCGGGATGCTGTCAAAGAGGCCCTTGGTATAGGGATGGCAGCCGTGCTCGTAGATATCCTCCAGGGTGCCGATCTCCACAATCTCCCCGGCGTACATGATCGCTACGCTCTCACAGGTCTCCGCCACCACGCCCAGATCGTGGGTGATGAGGATCAGGGATGTGCCCAGCTCCTTTTTCAGCTTGTTCATCAGCAGCAGGACCTGGGCCTGGATGGTCACATCCAGAGCCGTGGTGGGCTCATCTGCAATGAGCAGCATCGGGTTGCAGGCCAAGGCAATGGCGATGACCACCCGCTGCTTCATCCCTCCGGAGAACTGGTGAGGGTAGTCGTTGTACCGCTCGCCGGGGATACCCACCAGCTCCAGCATCTCCTTCGCTTTGGCCACTGATTCATGCATGGACAGCTTCTCGTGGAGGCGGATGACCTCGCAGATCTGATCGCCCACCGTCAGGATGGGGTTCAGCGCGGTCATCGGATCCTGGAAGATCATGGAGATCCGCTTGCCGCGGATGGAGCGCATGTCCGCCTGGCTCTTCTCCAGCAGGTTCTCCCCCTGGAAGAGGATCTCCCCGGAAACGACTTTCCCTGGCGGGACGGGTATGAGGCCCATAATGCCCAGCGCCGTTGTGGTCTTGCCCGCGCCGGTCTCGCCCACCAGACCCATGGTCGTTCCACGGGGCACCTGAAAGCTGATACCGTTCACCGCCTGCACCACACTCTTTCTCGTGCGGTACTCGATGGCCAGTTCCTTCACTTCCAATACGATATCCTTCATGCTTATACCTCCTCGATTAGTCCTTCAGGCGCGGGTCGATGGCGTCGCGCAGCCCGTCGCCCATGACATTCAGAGAGAAGACCGTAATCATGATAAACAGGCCGGGGAAGATGGCCATATAGGCGTGGGTACGCAGATAGTCCCGGGCTGTGGAGAGCATACCGCCCCACTCCGGTGTCGGGGGCGCTGCGCCCAGCCCCAAAAACGACAGCATGGCACAGGCCGTAATGGAGCTGGCAACGCCCAGTGTCGCCTGCACGATAACCGGGGCGATCGAGTTAGGCAGGATATGCCGGAGGATAATACGCAGGTTGCCTGCTCCGGTGGCACGGGCGGCCTCCACGTACTCATTGCCCTTTGCGGACATAACTGCCGCCCGGGTGATGCGGGCATATCCAGGCACGTTGCCTATACCGATGGCAATCATCATGTTGCCCAGGCCCGCGCCCAGTGACGCTGCAATGGCTACTGCCAGCAGCATACCCGGGACCGCCATCAGCACATCCATCACACGCATGATTACGCTGTCCACCTTGCCGCCTACATATCCGGCAATCACGCCCAGCGTGCCGCCGAAAAGCAGTGCAACGCCCACCGCCACGATGCCGACGCGCAGCGAGATGCGGCCGCCGTAGAGTACGCGGCTGAACTGATCCCGTCCGAATTTGTCCGTGCCGAACAGATGCTCGGAAGAGGGGCCCTGGAGCGCACGGCTGACATCCTGATCGTCAAGGCCGTAGGGCGCCAGCACATCCGCGAACACCGCAGAGAGAATCAGCAGGATCAGGATGATTGCGCCCAGCATCGCAAGCCGGTTTCGCATGAACCGGGAGAGCACCTCCATCCAAGGGCTGTTTTGCCGTATCAGACGTTTCCTTTTCACGCTGCCTCCTCCTCTGTCTTCCTCGTCCCCAGCCGCTTCTGGCGCCTGGAGGCACCCATGGATGTCTGGATGCGCGGGTCAATAAAGCTGTAAAGGATATCCGTCAGCAGGTTGACAAAGCTGAAGGTAATCGCCAGAAACAGTACGCTGCCCAGTACCGCAGGGAGATCCCGCTGCTTGATGGCATCAACGCCGTACTTGCCCAGACCGGGTATGGCGAAAACGGACTCTGTCAGTACCGACCCGCCCAGCAGGTTGCCGAACTGGATGCCAATCACCGTGACCACCGGGATGAGCGCATTCTTCAGGGCATGGTGGGCGATGACCTTCCGCTCGGACTGCCCCTTGGCTCTGGCTGTCCGGATGTAGTCCATACGGATGACCTCCAGCATGCTGGAGCGGGTCATGCGCATGATGTTGGCTGCGCCGCTGGTGCCCAGCGTGACCACCGGCAGCACCCAGTACTCCCAGCTGTAGGAGCCGGACACCGGCAGCCAGCCCAGCTGCACCGCGAACAGCAGACACAGCATCAGCGCCAGCCAGAACGAGGGCATGGACACACCAACCAGCGACACGGCGGTCGCCAGATTATCAAATATGGAGTACTGCTTTGTGGCGGCCACTACGCCGCAGACAATGCCGATGATGGCCGAGAGCACCACGCTCAGCGCCGCCAGCAGCGCCGTCTTCGGAAAACGGATCAGGAGCTCATTCACAATTGGTTTCCCGGTAAACCAGGAGATCCCGAAGTCAAAGCGGGTCACAATGCCCAGGATATAGTTGCCGAACTGGACGAGGAAGGGATCGTTCAGCCCCAGTTCCTCCTCCAAAGCCGCCACCTGTTCCGGCGTGGCCGAGTCGCCCAGAATCATGTTCGCTGGATTGCTGGGCGTGATATACATCAGGGTAAATACGATCAGCGCAACCCCCAGCAGAACTGGGATCATTTGCAGCAGCCGTTTGCAGATATATTTTGCCAAGCTTTTCTCATCTCCTTGCGGTTCATTTTCAACGTACTGTTACCGAATGACGGGCGCCTCAGCAGCCTTTACCAGCGGCGCGTCCGCTGCGCAGCAAAAACGGAACTCCTCGTGGTTGGCCGCAGCCCCCACGTTTCCCGCCCGGTCTACGCAGACGAGCGCCATCTTGCCAACGCGGCTGTCACCGCCCCGGGCCATTGCCAGCCGCCGGTGGAGTTTGCCGATGGCCTTCTCTGCCGCCGCCTGCGCCGCGAGTCCCTCGCCCATATAGAGCACTGCTAAATAGCTCATGCAGCCCCGCATAATCTCCTCGCCTACGCCGGTGGCCACCGCCGCGCCGCCCTCATTGTCCGCATAAAAGCCGGAGCCGATGATGGGCGTATCACCGATGCGCCCCGGAATTTTTAGCCAGAGGCCGCTGGTGGAGGTCCCCGCCGCCACATTGCCGTCCCCGTCCCTGACAATCATGCCGACTGTGTCGTGGCTGCGGCCGCCGTCGCTGCCTTTCTTGATGTCGTCCAGTTCCAGGTTCCCGGTGACGCCGCAGCGCCCCGCCGTGCAGGCGTCCAGGGGCGGATACCGCCGCCCGCTGCTTATATACTGCTCACGGATGTCAAACCAGCGGTCGTAGGCTCTCCGGTGGAACACCTGCCGTCTCTCAAAGCCGTGCTCATAGGCGAAGGCATCCGCACCCGCGCCAGCCACTGCCGTGTGGGGTGTCTCCTCCAGGAGCTTCCGCGCCACGCTGATGGGGTGGGGGAACCCCTTAAGCCCCAGCACCGCGCCGGTTGCCAGTGTCCTGCCGTCCATGATGCCGGCATCCAGCTCACACTCACCCTGGCAGTTCGGGTATCCGCCCAGGCCAACGGACAGCACCTCCGGATCATCCTCCACCGCGCCGATCCCGCTCTCCAGGGCGTCCATGATGTCCTTGCCTCGGGCCAGGCACTCCGCCGCTGTCTGGACGCCCTTGCCGGAGAACTGCCACGTGGCGGCAACAAAGAATCCCATAAAATATCTCCTTATACACGCAGAGGGGCGCGAACCGTGTCTGTCCTGTGTCCGCGCCCCTGTTCCTGCGTCCGCCTTGGCCTGCGCAGGCCGCTCACCTGTTCCCAGGTGCGCCGGGCGGTCTTGCACAGATCAGTTGAACGTAATCGTGTTGAATTCATACCGGCCGGAGGGCGGGACCTGGAACCCCTGGATATCGCTCCGGCAGGCTGCGGTCTCCTCCTTGTTGCACAGGAACACCCAGGGGGCGTCCTCTACAATCAGCTGCTGCGCCTGGCAGTAGGCGTCGTAGCGGACATCGCTGTCCGTGCTCTGCTGGCCGATGTCCAGCAGCTTGTCCACCTCCGGATTCCCGTAGATGGCGGTATTGCACCAGGTGGGCTGCCCGGTATAGAAGGGCTCATACATACCATAATCCGCGTCACCGGTATTGGTCACCCAGCCGAGGATGAACATCTGGCAGGAGCCGGCGATGATGCGATCCAGATAGGTGGCGTTCTCCAGAGGCTCCACAGTGACCGTGATGCCGATTTTGCCCAGCTGGTTCTGCACCATTTCCGCAATGTCCACACGCTCCTGGGAGTCGCTGATGGTCAGCGTGACCTCAAAGCCGTTGGGATAGCCCGCCTCCGCCATCAGCGCCTTGGCCTTTTCGATATCGAATTCGTAACCCTTCAGGCTGGGGTCATACCCCCAGATCGTAGGTGCAATGGGGCCGTTCGCCACAGAGCCAGTGCCATTATAGACTGCGCTGACAATGGCCTCGCGGTCCAGCGCGTAGTTGATGGCCTGACGCAGGGCTTTGTTGTTGAAGGGCTCCAGTGAGCAGTTGAGGCCGATGAAGGAGTTGCTGTAGCCGGCCTTCTTCATGAGACTGACCTCCGGGTTGGCCTCCAGGTTTGCCATGTCGTTAGAGGCGATGTTGATGGCAATATCCACGCCGCCGGACTCAATCTCCATCGCGCGGCTGGAGGACTCGCCGATCACGCGCATGACCAGGGTGTTGAAGGGCGCCACCGTGCCCCAGTACCCGGTGTTTGTCTTCAGGTCAATGCGGTCGCCACGGTACCACTGGTCAAAGACAAAGGGGCCTGTCCCAATGGGGGTCTCCTCCATGTCGCCGCCGTTCTCTATCGTCTGCTCGTCCACAATGTACAGGAAGCACAGCTGAGAGAGAAGCGCGCCCGTGGGTTTCGTCAGCTTCAGCTGGAGCGTGTTCTCGTCAACCACCTTGCTCTGCTCCAGATCCACTGTAGAAACAATCCAGTTGGTGAAATCGCTCCCCTGGGCCCGCTTGATATTATAGAGGATATCGTTGGCATCCAGCACCTCGCCGTTGTGGAATTTGACCCCTTGTCGTATGTGCAGGTTCAGGGTCAGGTCGTCCTCATACTCCCAGCTCTCCACCAAGCCAGGGGAGGCGCTGCCGTCCTCGGCCTGCTTGAGCAGGGTGTCGTAGACCAAGTGCTTAATCATGGTAGAGGTGCTGTCGTTGGCGCCATGGGCGTCCAGACTCTTCGGCTCGGCGGTGACTGCAACCGTCAGGGAATCCCTGGTTCCAGGGGCGCCGCCCTGGCCGTCGTTGGAGGGCTTGCTCCCGCAACCGGCCAGCAGCGCCAGCACCATGACCAGAGCCAGCAGCAATGACATGATCTTTTTCATACAAATCTCCTTGTCTCCACTGTATTTTTTAGACTTCTATAACAACTATGCCTTCGGCATGGTTGCCCTTATTTGACTAGGTGGAGCTCCTTCTGCCGGTACAGGTACTCCACCTTGCCGCCGGTAAAGAGAATGTCGGTCTCGATCCCCAGCATCAGCGTCTGCCCGCCCCACTCCGGGATGGGGCCGTATACATTCAGCTCCATGGCATAGGCGGTGTTGTCGTGGATGGGATAATCCCCTTTGCCCTTGACATGCTTCTGGTTATCCACTAGACCGATGGTGGGGCCGGCGGAGTGGCCATACACACCCAGAGGGTGGGAGTAGAGCATACCGGTGATGCCCTCCCGCCCCGCCTGCTCCAGGCTGGCCGCCAGCACTTGGTTTCCTGTGCGGCCGGCGGCGATCTGGCCTGCCACGATGTCCTGCATCCGCCGGCCGGTCTCAAAGAGATCCCGGATGCCCTGGGGGGGCTCCGTCTCGCCCCGGCGCAGGACATAGGCGTTGTCCTGAATATCTGAGCACAGGCCCAGATATTCAAACCCGATATCGCAGTGGACCACATCCCCCTGCTGAATCACTACGTCACCGGACAGGCCCACGGCGCCCTGGCGCCGCACAGCGACCATGAACGGAAACCAGGGCTTAAGGCCCAGCGCCTCACAGCGCTGCATCAGCCACCACTCCAAATCCTCCGCAGTGGTCACGCCCGGATGGATCACATCGCCGGACAGCCCCTCCCGCATGATCCGCTCTGTCAGCATGGCAATGCCCTGGTAGGCATCCATCTCATCCCTGGTCCTGGTCTCCAGCCAGCGGACTGCCAGATGCGCGGCGCTGACAAGCTTTGCGGCATTCTCCTCGCCGATGCTGCTGCGGATCATTTCGAAGGCGCTGTGGCTGATTCCATCTCCAAAGGCTGTCTCTGCGCTGAAATTGAGACCAATCCGCTGGGGCTTCCTCTCGTCGATGATTCGCCGGAGGCATTCCATCTGGGTTTCAGGGATGCCCACATTTCCGTTTTTTATCCCCTTGTCCGGGGACAGCGCCGCAAACTGGGACCAGTCCCCGTCCCTGCTGCTCAGCCAGACGGCCTGGTAAAACTTGTCCAGGCAGGAGCCGGGACGGTAGATAGACAGCCGCTCCACCTGCCCGTCCGGCCTGCGAAAAAACAGCAGCATGGTCCGCCTCCCGCTGGTGAGCATCGGTGAGGGTAAGAGCGTCTTCATGACAGGGTCCTCGTTCCCCTCCTGGGAGGTGACGATCCACATGTCAATCCCCGTCTCCTCCATGAGCCCCGGCAGCAACGTTTCCAGGCGGGTTTTCAGCCATCTGTCGCGTATCTTTGCCCGCTCTCGCAGGGGAAGAATGCTCTCGTGATACATAAGGGCGCGCCTCCTTTAATGCCGCAGCAGTTCCATGCCCCGCTCCAGGCGGTCGAGCCCCTCCTTCAGGATAGCGCGGCTGGTTGCAAAGCAGATCCGAATATGCCCTTCCGCACCAGGACCAAAGAACTTTTCTGTCCCTGGAACAATGGCCAGCTTAACCTCCCGCTCCATAAACGCGGCAAATTCCTGACTGCTCAGCCCCGTCCCTGTAATGTCCGGGAACAGCAGATAGGTTGCCTGGGGTTTTCTACAGGTAACCCCATCCAGATGCGCCAGACGCTCCAGCGCATAGTCCCTGTTTTGGCGCAAATGTACCAAAAACGCATCCAGGCGCTCAAAGCCTTGGCGCATACAGGCGGTCCCCGCCACTTGGGAGATGGAGCAGATGCCGCCGGCAGTCGTCATGACCGCAGACTCCTGGACAATGGCATCAAAGACCTCCTGGTCGCTGCAATAGACACAGCCAATCCGCAGCCCCGCCACACCAAAGCTTTTTGAGAAGCCGTAGACCGAGACCACCTGCCGCTTGTCCCCCTCCACCTGGTTAATGCTTAAGAAGGGCTGTTCCGGATAGACAATATCTGACCAGATCTCGTCATTCATAATCCACAAGTGATATTTGTTGGCCAGGGCAAGGATGTGCTCCAGATCCGCCTTGGTATAAAGCGTCCCCCACGGATTGTGGGGATTGCAGAGGCCAATCATCCGGGTCTTAGGTGTGATGTAGCTCTCCAGATCGCCTAACTCCAGCCCCTTGCCGTCCGGCCTGGGCCGTGCAGGGAATCGGACCGGCACGCCGCCCGCCGCCAGGCAGGAATCCTTAAATAGGTAGTCCACCGGGTCAAAAACGATCATCTCATCCCCCGGGCGGAGGAAAGCAGCGGCAATCACATACATGCCCCTGGCAGCGCTGTCCAAGGGGAGCACCAGATCCGCCTTAACCCCCTCGTTCTTTCGTGCGTTTATGCCGTCGGCAATCGCCTGGCGGAATTCGGGAAATCCCAGCTTAGGGGTATAAGAAAGATAGCCGCCGTCCAGATAATCCCTCATCGCGCCGATGACCTTCGGATCAACCTGAAAGTCGGGATCCGCAGCCGTCAGCGGTATCACACCCTCGCCAACCTCTGCCCAACGCCCGTTGAAAGCCCTCTTTTTCAGGATATCCAACTTGACAGCGTCATCGCCAAAGAAATTCATTTCCCTCATGATTCCTCCTTAATGGCGATTACTTCCATCTCAATCCTCGCATCCTTAGGGAGGGCCGCAGCCTGATAGCACACGCGGGCCGGCGGATTCTCCGGAAAAAAGGCTGCATAGGCTTCGTTGACAGCTGCGAAATCGTTGATATCCTTCAACAAAATCGAGACCTTCAGTATGTGCGCCAGGCTGCTCCCTCCTGCCTGCAGGATATGGGATACATTATTCAGGACCAGGCGCGTCTGGCTCTGGATATCATCTTGGCTTAATACCCCGGTCTTGGGATCCAGCGGCAGTTGACCGGATACATAGATCACCCCCTGGTACTCTGTTGCCTGGGAGTATGGACCGATGGCTGCGGGGGCCCCGGCGGTGCTGATAATTTTCTTCATGGCTTCTCCTTAATTAAAAAATTTTGTGTTGATTTAAAATTTTTTGACCTATTCGTATATTACCAGTAAGAGCCGCCCCTGTCAACACTTTTTTGTCCATTTTCTACAAAATAACAATTTCCATGCAGCCACTGCTCCCATGGTTTGCCGAAATACAGAGCCTGTTCAAATCAAGAGGATTGTATTTATACTAGAAATCAGATCCCTCTCAGATACTATTGACATACTCCAAAGTCGCAAGGAAAGATGTAATGGGTTACCTTATGGTGTTTTAGACTACCTGCACTACAAGTTGGGACGGCAGGAAAAGCTTCCTTCGCACTATCAAACTCAGATAATGCAAAAAGCAACGGTCAGCGCGTATAAAGTTGTTCCATACTGCGGTAAAAGGGAACATATTACTTCCGAACCGAAAGGGCGGAAGTAATAGATGCCATATTTTGCGGTTGCCGCTGTTTACAGCGGCGAGCAAAACGGCTCAAATCACAAATCAAATGTATTATTTCCGGATTTTAAATTCGGAAATAATAATCTATTGCAGCAAAGCCGCAGGCTCGGCAAGCGGCTCCCGCCCTGACCGCGCCGCAGTTCCGAGTATATGGAGGATAAAGCCTTTGAATGGTCCTCCGCTCCTTATATGTGTGGTATGTAAAGCTAGCCATACTCTTTCACCTCGTAAATAGGCATCAAAAATCACTTGCATTCCGGAAAAATATGTGCTATTATATCAAAGATTCCGCACAGTCCCGGATGCCTGGACGGTGCCGCCGGCAGGCGGTTGGCCTGGCAGGAGATGGGACTGGAGGGTAAAACTAAATTTCTGGAGGAAACTGTAACCATGGCTAGCGTTGTATCTATGAAGCAGCTGCTGGAAGCTGGCGTCCACTTCGGACACCAGACCCGCCGCTGGAACCCCAAGATGGCCCCCTATATCTACACCGAGCGCAATGGCATCTATATCATCGACCTACAGAAGACCGTGAAAAAGCTGGAGGAGGCCTACAGCTTCGTACGCCAACTCAGCGAGAACGGTGAGTCCCTGCTCTTTGTGGGTACCAAGAAGCAGGCCCAGGAGGCCATCAAGGAAGAGGCCGGCCGCTGCAACATGTACTTTGTCAACGCCCGCTGGCTGGGCGGCATGATGACCAACTTCAAGACCATGCGCACCCGTGTGGACCGCCTCAACCAGCTCAAGCGGATGCAGGAGGACGGCACCTTTGACATGCTGCCCAAGAAGGAAGTCATCAAGCATTTGGGAGAGATTGCCAAGCTGGAGAAGTATCTGGGCGGTGTGAAGGAGATGAAGCGACTCCCCGGCGCGCTGTTCATTGTGGATACCCGCAAGGAGCGCAACGCCATTGCCGAGGCCCATAAGCTGGGCATCCCCGTGGTTGCCATTGCCGACACCAACTGCGATCCCGACGAGATTGACTACCCCATCCCTGGCAATGATGACGCCATCCGCGCTATCAAGCTCATCTCCTCCATTATGGCAAACGCCATGATTGAAGGCCGCCAGGGCGAGCAGAACGAAGCTCCGGAGCAGGATGCCCCTGCTGCTGAGTAAATATAATGAAGTGGGGCGGGCCCGTCCCGCCTCATTTTTCTGTGACTTTTAATATATTGATATGGAGGAAATAAATATGGCTTTTACAGCTGCTGATGTAAAAAACCTGCGCGAGATGACCGGCGTGGGCATGATGGACTGCAAGAAGGCTCTGGCCGCCTCTGACGGCGACATGGACAAGGCGGTTGAGTACCTGCGTGAGAAGGGCCTGGCCGCTTCCGCCAAGAAGGCTAGCCGCATTGCCGCCGAGGGCATGGCCTACGCTGGCGTTATTAACGGCGTGGGCGTGGTGGTTGAGGTCAACGCCGAGACCGACTTTGTAGGCAAGAACGAGAAATTTGTGAACTTCGTCAAGGGCGTGGCTGCCACTGTGGCTGCTCAGGCCCCCTCTGACCTGGACGCGCTCATGGACTGCAAGTACGACGGCACGGATCTGACCGTCACCCAGCAGCAGCAGGAGATGGTACTGGTAATTGGCGAAAACATTAAGGTCCGCCGCTTCGCCCGCTTTGCCGAGGGCGTGAGCGTACCCTATATCCACGCCGGCGGCAAGATCGGCGTGCTGGTGAACTTGGAGGTTGACGGCGAGGCTGGCGACAAGGTGCTGGAGGTTGGCAAAGACATCGCTATGCAGATTGCTGCCCTCAATCCCCGATTCTGGGACAAGAGCCAGGTCACACAAGATGTGCTGGACGAGGAGAAGCGCATCATGCTGGCTCAGATGGACAACGATCCCAAGATGGCCTCCAAGCCCGCTCAGGTCAAGGAGAAGATCGTGGAGGGCAAACTCAACAAGTTCTACTCCGAGAACTGCCTGCTGCAACAGGATTTCGTTAAGGACGGCGAGGTGACAGTAGAGCAATATATGAACACCGCCGCCAAGGCCGCCGGTGTGACGATCCGTCTGTTGGGCGCGGTGCGCTTTGAGAAGGGCGAGGGCATCGAGAAGAAGCAGGAGAACTTCGCAGAAGAGATCGCTTCCATGATCAAGTAACAGTCCTGATAACGTCTGATTTAAGACGCGCATAATGTCTGACAAATAATGACACCCGAGAGGGCTGTAGCAATTCGTTGCTACGGCCCTTTTTGTACCCATTTTTACCCTGGCATCCTCCCTATGCCCCCCGATTTTCTCCCTCTCAGCTGTAAAGTATTACAAGAAAACGTTGTCGAATTGACAGCCACCCCGCTATGCTGAATAATGTTATATATTACTTCTGCACATAAAGACAGGAAAGCGTTGGACGGAGGAAAAATCTGGACACGAGAGACGGATGATGCTGTAATTTCCGCATGAATGACGGAATTTTATGACAGAGGTCTTCCGCAGTATAGGGCTGTTGGACTGAATGAGCAGAAATCTTCACAGCATGATTCAGGTATTCATACGGATGATATTCCGGAGCATAGGGCGGCAGGAAAAACACTTCAATTTTATCCTTGCGCCCATACTTTTTTCGCTCCAGAGAGATGTCACCCTCTCGTTGATGCGCTGCCCATATTTCGCTGGCGCGATTCTGCCGTACACCGGTTAATTCCTCAATTTCTTTTCCCGTTTTTCCCAATTTCTTGAGCCGTACGGCCTGCCGCCGTATCTCCTTGAGTCCCGCTCTCCCTACTTTCCTTAAGTCTATATACGCCATCCTCCCTATTTTATCACGTTCACCCTGCTTTTCCTGGCTTTTTTCTCGAAGGTGATAATCCCTCTGCTGAAAGCCTGATGTTGCATCCCTAGCGCGTAAAAATTTTAAAATGGGAGATGTTTTTTATAAAGCCAACTTTTCTATCCTTTATGGTCCGTATTTAGAGGGAAGAAAATGTCGGATTTTCAGCCCCGGGCGTAAACGGCGGCAAACCGGATACACTAAGAACCTGCATTCCCCGGCTGTGAATGCAGGTTCTGACGCTATTTGACAAAGGAGATGACCAACATGATTGAATCGGATACCATCAAGCTGCTGCGGGAGTGCGACGCGGGGGTGAAAATGGGGGTGTCCTCCATTGACGAGGTGCTGGACCAGGTGAAAAACCGGGAGTTCAAGGAGCGCCTGACCGCGTGCAGGGACGAACACCAGACCCTGGACAGAGAGCTGCAGGCCCTGCTGGAGCGCTATCACGATCAGGGCAAGGCCCCCAGCCCCGTGGTCAAGGGCATGGGCTGGCTCAAGACCAACATGAAGCTGGGCTGGGACGGATCCGACGAGACCATCGCCAGCCTCATGACCGACGGGTGCAACATGGGGGTAAAGAGCCTGCACCGGTACCTCAACCAGTACAGGGCGGCGGACGAGGCCTCCAAGGGCGTGGCCCGCCGGCTCATCGGCCTGGAGGAGCGTCTCACCGCCAGCATCCGCCAGTATCTGTAGGCCCCGGCGCTCCGCCTGGGGAGGCCCCGTCCGGGCGGCGGGCGGGGCCCTTTTGCGGCGCGGAAAGGAAAACTGAGGGATTGATTCCGCTCACCCCTCTGTGGTATAATCAGCTGTCGATTTTTGGGACCAATTTACAAACGCTGTAAAAGGAGAAGAGAGAATGCTTGTGCCTGTACTGCTCTTTGCGGTGGGCCTGCTGTGCCTCATCAAGGGCGGGGACTGGTTTGTGGACGGGGCCACGGGGCTGGCCCGGCGCTTTCACCTGCCGGAGCTGCTCATCGGGGCCACAGTGGTGTCCATCGGTACCACCCTGCCGGAGGTGATGGTCTCCACCACCTCCGCCCTCACCGGACACGGGGAGATCGCCTACGGCAACGCCATCGGCTCCGTCATCTGCAACGCCGCCCTCATCGCTGCCGTCACCATCGCCGTGCGCCCGGGACCGGTGGACCGGGCGGCCCTGCGGACCCCGGTGCTGTTCTTTTTTGCCGCCGCCGCTCTCTACGCCCTGGTGGCCTACACCTCCGGCCAGTTCACCCGCCCGGTGGGCCTGGCGCTGCTGGCCATGTTCGCCGTCTATATGGCGGTGACGGTGCTCCAGATGCGGCGGGGCGCTGTCCCCGCCGCCGGAGAGGAGGAGGCCGCCGCCGGCTCTGTGGGCCGGGACCTGGGCCTTCTGGCGGTGGGCGCGGCGCTCATCGCCCTGGGGGCGGACCTGCTGGTGGACAACGGAACCCTCATCGCCCAGGCTCTGGGCGCACCCGAGTCGGTGATCGCCCTGACCTTCGTGGCCCTGGGCACCTCCCTGCCGGAGCTGGTGACGGCCATCACCTCCCTGGTCAAGGGCCATGGCGCCCTGTCCCTGGGCAACGTCATCGGCGCGAACCTCTTCAATCTGGTGCTGGTCAGCGGGGTGTCTGTGACCCTGGCCCCCTTCTCCATCCCCCAGGCCGCCGTCATCGCCGGGCACAACGCCTCCCTGGTGCTGGATCTGCCGGTGATGCTCCTGGTCATGCTGCTGCTGACCGTGCCGGCCCTGGTGAGGGGAAAGCTGTCCCGGGTCCAGGGGCTGGCGCTGCTGGCGGTCTACGGGGCGTTCTGCGCCGTGCAGTTTACGCTGTAACATAGGAATGAGGAGGACAGACCATGAGGCTTGCTGTTTTGGGCACAGGCAAGATCGTTCAGGAGGCGCTGCCGGTGCTGGAGGGGCTGGGCATCCGGCCCCACGCCATTCTGGGCACGGAGCGCAGCCGGGAGCGGACGGAGGCCCTGGCCGCCCGGTATCGGATCCCACGCCGATGCTTCCGGTATGAGGAGGTCCTGGAGAGCGGGGCGGACACGATCTACGTGGCCCTGCCCAACAGCCTCCACTATGCGTACGCCCGGAGGGCCCTGGAGGGGGGACTCCACGTGCTGGTGGAGAAGCCCGCTGTCACCGCCCTCGCCCAGCTCCGGGAGCTGCGGCGGCTGGCGGCCGGGCGGCGGCTGGTGCTGGCGGAGGCCATGACGCTCCACCACCTGCCCGCCGTTCTGGCGCTGCGGGAGCAGATGGCCCGGCTGGGGCCCCTGCGGCTGGCGGGGCTGAACTTCAGCCAGTACTCCTCCCGCTATGACGCGTTCCTGGAGGGGAAGACGGCCCCCGCCTTTGACCCCGCCATGGCCGGGGGCGCGCTGATGGATCTGAATGTGTACAACATCCACCTCGCGGCGGCCCTGTTCGGTTCTCCCCGGCAGATCCGCTACTGTGCCAACCTCCAGCGAGGGGTGGACACCAGCGGCGTGCTGACCCTGGACTACGGCGGCATGAAGGCGGTGTGCGTGGCGGCCAAGGACTGCCAGGGGGCCAATACATCCTTTATCCAGGGGGAGCTGGGGCGGCTGGAGCTGACGGAGCCGGTCAGCAGCCTCACCAGCTGGGAGCTGGTCCTCCGGTCCGGGGCGCGGGAGCGGTTTGAGACCGTCCCCCGGTCCCACCGGATGTCCTGCGAGTTCGCGGCCTTCCGCCGGATGATCGACGAAAAGGACCTGGACCGGGCGGAGGAGCTGCTGGACCTCAGCGAGATTGCCGTGGCCATCCTGGAGGAGGCCCGGGCTCAGATAACCGGGTAAAAGCGCGCGCGGCCTGTCCGGCGGAGAGCCGGACAGGC
>OFGB01000703.1_pt1 | contig 23292 bp, 23 predicted proteins | sample 1521491 | NCBI WGS metagenome assembly OFGB01 (sample SAMEA3504095, study PRJEB24116) | mouse gut metagenome | biome: mouse gut; feature: mouse-associated habitat; material: faeces | place: Denmark | collected 2011
TTCGTATGTACTCATCTGCATCACCTCCCTTCTTTTCTCAAAGTACGGGAGGCTACCACCCTGTAACACGGTTATCTCTCTACTATATTATCATTCTGCCTTTCTTCTGGCAATCTTTATTTTCTATCCTGCATCCCCGGTAAACTCCCGTCTTTAACTAACAGATTCCGCATCATCTCATACATCCCCGTACTTGCAAGCCCCGAGGTCATCCCTCCAAGCACTACCGCCGCATTGATCCCTGTCCCCAGATTGATTCCGATATCGATGGCCGTACCGAGACATAATGCGGTTAACGGGATATATTTATTCTTGAAATCTACAAACGCCGTCTTAAGGGCATAGCCTACACACAGACAGATCCCCTGTGTTAATAAGTTTACATAATCTAATAAATACGCAAGATCCATTTATTCTGCCTGCCTTTCATTACTTCCTGATCTCTAATTCTAAAACTTCCTTATACATCTCTGTCACCATGCCATTTCCGCCCAGGTCATGATATGCTTTATACATCTCGATAAAATTATCCAGGGCATATGACGGTATATGACCTGACGCGGCATACCGGTCATGATACTCGATAAGCTGTACCCGCAAAAGAAGCATGGTCCCTTTGCTGTTTGCATCACGATCTCTCTTCTGTTTTTTCAGCAGCCATACTATGTATCCCAACAGAATCGTTAATGCAACCGCATATGTCTGCAAAAAAAATTCTCTCAACGGAACTGCTCCTTTACTTTCTTCATCTACAACAAAAAAAGAACCTCTTACGGCCCTGCTCTGATCTCCATATTTTCCTCCTTATTTACAGAAACATTTTATCTTACCTGCATATGTATGATATTGTTTTTCTTGCCACCCATCCTGATATAGCTTTATTATTATCATACAATAATACTCTGCCGTCTGAAAGGATCTGCAATCCCATTACATCCCCCTGCTGTGTTACATAGTTTTCCAGTATAAAATCTAACGGCCTGAAATCTTCTGGTAATTTAAAAATTTCAGTATATTCTGAAACAGCTTTCATTGATCCGGAAAGATTCATAGCTATCGTTGCCATATTGCACTGACGATATAAAAAGATATTGCACACTGATATGTTTTCTACATTTTTGACTTCTGTTTTATCAATTTTATCACTTCTTATACTACCCCCCCCCCAGATTGTCCGAAAATTGGATTAATCTAACAATCAAATTTGAATTTTTGCACTAAAAAATCAGGTATTCCCAGATCCTCTCACGAATCTTTTACCTGACCTTGAAAACTGAATAAAATACACAATTTTTATGCTGCTTCTCTTCCTACTTTTTCCATCAATTCCTCAAATCGAAACATATTTTCTGCTCTTGACAGGTTATATCCTGTTGCAAAGAGCGCAAATTCCCCATCCACTTTCCTCTTGCCTTTTAGCAGAAAGTAGCTTGCTCCCATTGCTCGTTTTATTGTTCCAAACGGATGCTCTGAGGTACATTTCCTCAGTTCCATTTTCTCCCTGCCTGGTCGGAATTTTATTCGTACCACCTTCTTCTTTTCAAAATGCCACTTCTCCTTTTTCCCTTTCTTTGGTTCTTTCCCAGGACCTTCTGGTCCTTCCGGCCCTTCCGGATTCCACCATGCTGCTTTCTTCTCCAGCGTATCTTTGTTGAAATCTATTTCTTTCCATTGTCCTTTCCCACTTATACATCGATTTCTATATGGACATTTCCGACATGCTGTTTTATTCGCGTATCTCGTGTCTCCGTTTTTCTTAACACTTTTATGCCGAAGTACCGCTCCTCCTGGACAATGTACTTTATCACGCTCCGGATCCCGTACATAAAATCCTTCCCCTGCACGCTCCTTCATCTCTTCCTCTGTTGCATACGGCTCTGCCATTTCTGCCGGTTCGTCGACTACTTTCTTCTTTGTCTCTACTACTTCTATTTTCTCTATTACTTCTTCATACACGTCTGGCACAATTCCATTATGCAGGCACTTTTTTATCTCTTCTGTTGATTTGCTCGATTTGTCACATCCCTTTTCCTCATACTCTATTTCCAACTCATATGTCTCCTGCCCGTCTGGCAATATCACATTCGGAATGATCCCTTTTTCAAGACATTCTATCATATCTTCCGGCTGTTGGTACCCTTTGTCTGCCAGCGCTTCTATGATCTCATCCCCCGCACCCTTTTTTATCTCTTCCATTGTTGATGCCATGAGTCCATGGTCCGTATTCCGGTTTGTCATCTGGTAATCCATCATCAAATGCGTTTCTGTATCTACTGCGGTCTGAACATTATATGCTGTATCCATCCCATTTTTATTTTTCATCAATCGGCAATCCGGATCTGTTAATGATATTTGTGTCAAGTTATGTTTGATCATCAAATCCCTATAAAATTTGTATTGATCTAAACGCTTCTGCGCCTCCTCTAATTTCTTCTCAAGCTCCTCTTTGGTAAGACTTCCGTTTCCTGTTTCTTCATTTTCATCTGCTATTTCTATCTGACGTAAATATTCCTCTGTATGGTCTTCTAACCATTTGATACGGTCATCCAGTTTCATGGCCGTAAAGTTTCTGTCTTTTGAATTCCATGCCTTAAATTTACTCCCATCAATCGACACATAACCGGTATCCAGATCTACCGATATCCGTTTTGTAAATTCCTTGAATACTTTTTTCATACAGGCAATATTGTCTTTTCTAAAATCAGAAATCGTCCGAAAATCCGGTTGCAATCCATCCATCAGCCATATCACTTCAAGATTTGTTTTACATGCTGCTTCCAGCTTTCTTGATGAACGGATCCCTCTTCGGTAACCGTACAAATACAGCTTCATTAAATTGGATGGCGGATAGCATCCTCTTCCTCCTGCATTCGCTTCTGCCCTTTGAAATCCCATTTTCATGAGATCAACATGATCAACAAAAAAGTCAATGATCCGTGCAATGCTTTCCGGCTCTACAAGACTATCAAATGATGTGATCATAACTTGATTTCTGTCTATTTTCTTCTTTATATATGGCATGGGACTTTCTCCTAAAGTAATCAATTTTTATATTTCTATTTTATCACATTTGAGAGAAAAATTCTTCTATTAGGAGATAATTTGTGTACTTTATTCAGTTTTCAAGGTACATTATTTTTATGAAAATCACTCGCTTAATTTGCGAATGCATCTACCTATTAGATTAATTCATCAACTTATTAGTTTTCGGACAGTCTCCCCCGCCACATGTTTGTATTCCGGCAGCCATGTGCCTGAACTCTTCTCTATCGTTCTTCTTACAAAAGTGCTCCCTGTGTAAGAATTGAATTCCTGCATTATATACGCTGATGTACCAGTGGCAAAAAACACATTTAGAGTAAAAGCGCTGTCTAATGGACAATTTTTCAGCGTTCTCGCCTTGCTTGTTTGATTGCAGCAATAATTTCCCGGAATAAGGTATTTACTGCTCTTCATATCTGCACCTTCTGGTATATCTGTATATTGTGTTAATGTTTGATAATTTTCCTTCACAAACTCCTTTTCAGCAACAATCCTCTGGCTCCATACACCTTGATATTTCTGTCGCACAATTTCCGGATGTCCTTCATGGTAAGACCTCATCACCTGATATTCAAATTTATCATTATGTCTATATCCCTCCACTATCCATACGATTCCACTGTATGGCTCGATCGATTCTGCGCTTTTTACGGCGATTTTATATGCGCTAGTATTTAAAATATTTTCAGAATACGATTCTAAATAGTTTATCATTTCTTGTGTTGTTTGAAATTCTATTCGCGTACCGTAGTAATAGTGATCTATCCAACTCTTCAATACCATACCCTGATGCGCATCAAGCGCGCCTTGCCCTTGTCCTTGTGTTGTTAAGTTGTTGACAAGAGGATGGTCTAACATTATCCAGTCGCCGTAAAGACCTGCTCCTAAACCAGTTTCTCTTCTATAGAATCTTTCGTGAGTTTGATAGTTTACGATCAACTGCGAAACATATGTCGTTCCGGTAGATTTGAAAATCTTCATCGTAAACGCTCTGTTCACCGGACAGTTCAGCAGCGTTTGCGCAACGTTAGATAAACTACAATAGTAATTCCCGACTTCCATATACTCATTCAAATCTGCATCTGCTGGAATTTCGATACCGCCAGTCAACCCCCATGTGTTCTGTTCTAATACCTCAAATTGTGCTGCGACTGGTTTATTTTGGATAGGATTGACGCTCGTTTTGCTTAAGACAGCATCCACATTATCTGCCGGCACCGAACCTATATTTTCAGGAGTAATATTGACGTTTCCTACGCGATAGACTGACTCTTTGGCCCCCTTCACTCCTGTCACCTGTACGCCCGTCATGACATCCCATTTTCCATCTGCGGTCCAGTAGACATTCGCACCGGCACGGTAAAAAATGCCCGCGCCCTCTGCAAATCTGCTGTCCGTCGTAAAATCATCGGAAATGTTATACATAAACCCAACTGCCGGATCTGTTGGAAGGCCGGCAAATGCAACCGTTCCGGCCGGAATCAAGGCTCCCTGCGTCGCAGCGGCAATAACCTTCTGGGCCTGATCAAGAAGCTTCCGGCCTTCTTCGGTCAACTGCTGTGCAAGCTCAGAGTAAAACTTGGAGTTATCCATATTATCGCCCGGCCTGACAATATTCCCCGTGCCTCTGGCATAGCTTTCGGACATCCGTGAATATTCCTCTGCATCCTTTGCGCTGTCCGACGCTTCATCTGCCTTAACCGCCGCCGTATCAGAACTTCTCTGCGCCTCTGTTGCTGAATTGGCCGCCGCTGTTGCTTTTGATAAAGCCGTGTTCTTATATCCCTCCGTGTCGGCCTTAAGTCCTTCCATATACTCTTTGATCTCATCAAAGCTCTGTGCATACTCTATGCGGATATCTTCCGTGGCCTCAGCAATCTGCGCTCGGAAGTCTTCATAAGTCCCCATCCGCTTCACAACGCCCGCCTGAAAGCACATCCAGACGATCTGGTTCTCCGTCTCCGAATCCGTGGATACCGCCCATTCGCCGGGCAGCATTTTACGGGGATCGAAGTCTCTTTTTAACCCCTGTCTCATACGTAACGCCATGACTACTCGCCTCCTTTCAGCAAAAGTGCTTCTAAGCGATCTATACGCTCAGTTAGTGTATCTATGGTTTCTTTCTGGGTTTTTATCATCTGGAACATGGCCGGAATCATAATTCTCTCATTCCATGTTTCTGCCTCCCCATCTTCATTGTGATCCACTGCTCCCGGGAAATGAGATTCTACATCCTCCGCTATAAACATTGGATAAAAAACTCCGACGCGTTCATCTTTTTCATCCAGATAACCATCCTTATACTTTGCAAGGACTGGCTCTATGCGATACAAGTCTTCAATGTCTTTTTCTGACATTCTCCTGTCTATCTCTTTGTAACGGATAGAAGAAGAACTTGAAACGTAGAATGTATTTGATAGCCATATCACTGTTCTGGAACTGCTCATTGTTCCCAAGTTCGAAACCTTAAGATCACCACCCTCTATTTCCACTCTGGAATCAAAATACACCCAACTGTAAAAATGGCAGGATGCATCCGCAAACAGATTGTCACAGTAAATACTCCGACAGCCCAAATTTGAAAACCAGAAGTTACTATAAGCATGTCCTGCATATTCAAACGTTTTCCCTATCGAAGCATAATCATAGGATCCCTCTCCGGTTGGCTCAATCCCTGGAATCGTGACTTTCCCAATAAATTTAGTGCCGTCGCTTCTGCTTATGCTTATAGATTGTTCAATTTTCCCGTCCTCGTTATATAATCCCAGGGTTATAAAATCATCTTTCATGTGGATTCTTTCGTAATTATAGTTATAATTCCCTTGCCCGGGATAGTATTGGGCAACGATATCCAGACCACTCCGCGAAAAAATCATATTTTCAAAAGACGTTGGGGTTTGATAACTTCCCGCCGAACCGCCATAAAAAGAATTTTTAGCAATTAGGCATAAATCCCCATATCCGCTCACCACTGATGTATCAGTATCTTTATTAAAATTTCCCCCAAAGATGCGAAATCCTACGCTGGCGTAATCCTTCCCGTTTATCGTGTATAAGATATCATTTATATACGCCTTTAACCCCCACGGTGCTGTTTCTCCAGACGGTGCAGTATATTTCCTCACAACCTTTTCAATTTCAAAACTTCCTATTCCATTAATCCCATCTTTATCAATTTTTCCTATTTCGTTTCCGTCAGCGTCTAAAATCTCCACATAACCATCGCCGTTATTCCTGCCGCCAAGAGTAAGCACACCGCCCTTCGCCGCACTAAATGATATGTATAATTTCCCATTTTGCAAATATATACCTTTATCCGCACCGTCATTCGTCAGTTTATTCAGGATGTCCATCTGCGTCTGTGCACCAACTGCATCACCAGCGATCTTCCTGGCTTCATCCTCATTTATATATCCATCTGCATCCTCCCAGTCAGACGCCGTATAACCCCCGCTGCTCCGTGCATTCTTACACCGCAATATTCCCCCAACTTTTCCCTGTGTCCACAGATCCCCCTTGTCATAAGGCGGAACCGGAGTTGTCAGGAAGATCCTGCGCTTAGAATCTGCTGTATCCTGCGCCCTGGATGCCTCTTGCAAAGCCTTAGTAATGTCAGAATCGGTAATCAACTGCCATTTCCACGTTGAACCATCTTTGAAAAATCGGTAAGAATATCCTTTCGATTTCCAGTAAAATAAATCGCCCTCATGCCTTACTCGGTCTGCTTCCGTCTTCCAGCCGGAAGCCGGTATATTAGACAATGTCGGCTGATAGTCGTAATACCAAGTCTCAATCTGGCCATCAATCTGACTTTGCAGACTTGCAATCTTCGGATCATATATTGCGCCGACAAAATCCTCCAGCTCTCTGCTCGCATTCTCCTGCGCCTTATCCGCTTTTTCCTGCGCAATCGCATCAATTGTCTTCCCTGACAAGGAAAATGTATTCGCAACGATATTCACCCGCCCGGTATTGGCATCCACCTCAAACGTAATGTTCCCGTCATTATCCTTCGCCACAAGCCCTCTCGTGTTGATCCACTCCGCCAGGATCCCGATCACCGACAGCACGTTATAGATTGCATTCCCGTTCGCATCCGTTCCCGCATTCCAGGTCTTTCCTCCATCTGTAGAGATCCCGAATGCATCGATTGTCTGTTTCCATATGGTTTTCGAGTCTGCCAGCTGGGGCTTGTCATGCTGATACTTGATCACACTCCCGTCTTCCTGTGTTTCGTAAGTCTCATACAAACCCATGCTTCTGGCCATCAGGGATGCAAAATGTTTTGCCGCTATATCATAAGCAGACAACTGATTTTCTGTCTGGTCCTTCGTCATTGCCATCAGCTTTGTCACCGCACCGTACCGCGTATAATTCTTCTCTGTCGGAGTTTCTGCCCCGCATTCAATCTTCTGTGTTCCGGAAAGACTGAATGTAGTATTTGTTATCACAGACCAGTAAGACCTCTGCTTTCGATCTGTGATAACGAACAGATCTCCTGCCTCCATGCACGGATCTGACTGGGTGGTTATCTTTAACGGACGAAAGGTATTGCCCACCACCTTCCGCCCTACATGGTCCAATACCTCCTGCACAGTATCCCTCTGAATCAGGGGATTGTCTGACAGCTCCAACACATACCCCTCTTCCCCGTACATGACCAGTTCTTTCTTATCGTCAGATCCTCCTTTGACCGATACCGATATACCTGTGATCGTGACGTCATTGATATTGATGCTCTGGGATTTCAGCATGTAGATATGATGATATCCGCCCATATCCACAAATGCACCGCCATAGGCAGCATCACCGGCATTCCACGGGGCAAACCTCCCGCCGTGCAGGCTGCCGCCGGTTGCATACGGCGTGTCCCCGTCAAATACACCTCCGTGATACCCGTCATTTTTCAGCCTTTCCAGCAGTTCAAAATCATACCATCCAAAATCAAGCTGCCCCAGGTTATTGATAAAGGCATAACACCCCATGATCTGCGCACAGTAAGACACCATATCCCGGAAAGTCATTGTGTCGCTTTCCGGACGGGTGTTGACCACGTAACTCCCCATCTGGATGGATCTGGCGTTCAGTGTCATCTGGCAGGATGTACACGCATCCATCAGGATCTGGCTGACCGCAGCCGGATAATTCAGCGTGCTCTGGCTGTACGGTCTGTCAAAAAACAACATCCCGTCATACGCTTTTATATCTATCGTCAAATCCTTCGCTTTCGCCTCTACAATCCGGAACTCTCCCTTGCGCAGGTCTTCCCATGAGCCATCCATAAGGCAGAGTCCGACCTTTGCAGAAATATCAGCCTCTTCGAAATCAACCTCGTCAAATCTGCCGTCCATGTTATTCAGTGACGCCTTATATTCCTTGACAATAGCCGCCCCGATCTCAAACTTGCCGTTGGCACTGGCCGCCTCATTGATGCTGTACGCTGTCACGTCCTCCATGGAGAGGGATACCTCCTCCCCATTTTTCAGGATAATCCTGTCCTTTAACCGGAACCGCCTGTTCTTCTCAATTGCCAGACGATAGTCCATCGTTGTATTGATCATTTCCGTCACCTCTGTATGATATCTACCGATACACTCTTATAATAAAAGATCCCGTCGCCGATCCAGCCAAGCTGCTCCTTCGATAATGTCCCGCGGTACGATTCTATCGTGATCTCCATGCCGTCGTCACGGAAAGTAAAAGGGATGAAGCCCGCTGTCAGAGTCCGCTTGATCAGGACCACCTCCGCCTCCGGCAGGATCCCCCATTTGATGCTCACATTCTTCTTCTCAGCCACCACATCACCGATCATCAGCCCGGACAAGGTCCGTCCGGTATCCGACGTCCAGATGATCTCATCATTGACAGATACAGATACCGGATCCGGCAGATCGGTGCCTCCTGATTTTAAAATACTCATATCCCACGCCTCCCGCTATTTCAATGTCACGTCATTGTACCGTATATCTATGGACTGCTGCGCCATTCCCTGCATCCGCGCCACCGCTTCGTTATCCAGGTAGAATCCCATGCCCGTAAGAGCCGCTATTACCCTTGATACGGCCTGGTTAACGATGGATTCTAGTTCCTCCCTGGTCACTCCTTGGGATCCTGACACAGCCCGGACCGCAGCATCCACCATTTCCTGCATCTTATTCTCCGGCGCTACAACTTCGCCGTAATGACGATTATCCCCGATCATTGCAAGGCGCGGCGTATTCGCTTTCACAAATCCTCCGTCAGCAAGATAGGGGATATTCCTGGGCGTCCACGTCGAGAGATTGAATCCCAGCGAAGTAATCCCTGTCAGATCCGTCACCCACTGCGGCGCGTCGATCCGGATGCTGTTCAGCATACGTGCAATACTGTTCACTCCGCTTGCAACCGCGTTGATCATCCCGTTCATGCATCGGATCACCTGGTTTACGGGTGCACGGACAATCTCCCCCAGAGAACCGAACACAGAGGAAAATTTCCTGCTAATCCCTTCTAACGCTTCATTTACAACCCGCTTGATCGTGCCGACCGGATCGTTAATGAATCCCTTCAGTGCATCCCAGGTTGACTTTGTTATATTTTTCAGAGTGTCCCATATTCCGGAGATAAAGGTCTTCACCCATTTAAATTTGATGTCTATCTCATTCTTTATCTTGTCTATGATGGTTTTGATCGTATTGAAGACCAGATCCCAGGCAGCCTTTGCAACTCCGACAACCGCATCCAGAATACCTCCGAATATCTCCTTGATCCCTTCCCAGGCACGCTCCCAGTCTCCAGTAAATATGCCTGCAACAAAGTCTATCACTCCGCTCAGGACTTTCAGAAAGCCTTGCAGTATTGATGCGATCACTCCAAATATGAATTCAAACTTTGTCCACAACCATTGCAGCTTAGAGGCGAACTGTGCAATAAATTTCTCTGCGAACCACGCCACGAACGGAGACAGGAAATCCCACAGGACAGCCGCCGCCTCAACCGCCTTCGCGGCGAAATCAAGAAATGCGTCAATCAAAGGCTGCACATACACTTCGGCCAGCATGGCGAACCGTTCCGCGATCCAGTCGAATACCGGCACAAGATAGGTGTTGTATGCATCCAGGATTCCCGCCAATATCGTGGTAAAACCGCTTGCAATCTTCTCAAATGCCGGCCTGAGATGTTCATCATATGCCAGGCTGATACTCTCAAATGTGTTCCTGACCAGTTCATGGATCACTGTCAGGACCTCTCCCAGGGGCGCCAGCGTCCCCTCTAATGCCTGCTTGATCCTGTCCTTATTCTCTATGATCGGCTGCGTGATACTGTCTATGACGTCACGTCCAAGCTTCAGCGATAGATCCATAAGGCCCAGAAATGCATCCGAAAAAATCCCGATAAGAGCTGCTGTACATGCCTTCGCATCATCCCCGGAAAATACTGAGAATATATCCGCAAAGACAACCGTAAAACTGCCTATGATCCCGGCTGTCTCTGCTGATACATCGAACATGGACACCAGACGATCCTTGATATACTCCGAACTGCTGCTTAGATAGAGATCAATCCCTCCTACCAGGTTGTCGGCAATTGTAAGCCCTATACCCGCCATGGAACCTGCTGCCTTGCCCGCATTCAGCGCAATGGAATCAAACAACCGGTTCGCGGAGGATACTACAGCCGGATCCGTGAAGATATCCTTCAGTGATCCGGCGATACCTTTTATGTGCTCCTGGATAGACCGGATGCGCTTCTCGCTGTCCCCGAACCCGATCACGAATCCTTTCTTGAACAGGCCCGCCAGCTCCTTACAGCGGTCGATCAGTCTCTGGAACTTTTCACTTAATGGATCCAGGACATTCTCACCCTCTGCAAGACTGCCAAAATCCACGGCACTGCCAAGACCGCCTCCCGTGCTTCCCCCGTTTCCGGAATCTTCTGAACCGGATTCTGCCGAAGGCTCCTGCATCTTATTGATCTTGTCGAAACCCATTAACGCCCGCATTTCCTTTGCGGTCTTCTTAACAGCACCTCCTGCCTTATCCGCAGAAGATGCCATACCGTCAGCGGCAGATGAAGCACTCTCAAAACCAGCGCCGGCATCTGAGACTGTATCGCCCATTCCAGAGATCTGTGTGTTTCCGCCGCCTTTATTTCCTGTGATCAGTTCTGTAAATGCCTTAAATGCATTTGCCAGAGCTGCCAATTTCCCCAAAAGCACATTCACTGTCTGAATAATTGGAGTAAACAGATTGATAAGCCCCTGGCCTATAGTGCCCTTAAGACTGTCAAATTGCAGTTTCAGGATCCTTACCCGGTTCGCCCAACTGTCCGAAGTCCTGGCAAAATCTCCCTGTGCTGCCGACAGCTTTTCCTGTACAAACTGATAACGCAGGGCCGTTTTCTCCATCTCCGACATGTCGGCAGTAACCTTACCGAAACCGTTTGCCATGGCATAGGCATCCAGGGCGCTTTGCGTCATCACAACGCCCAGGTCCTTCAAGGTCTCCGTCTCTCCGGTAAATACGGATTTCAGCTTCGTATAGGCTTCCTCCTGACTGGTATTGTAGAAAGAAGCCACATCCCCAGCCAGCCCCGTCAGTGTCGAGCTCATCTCATAAGCTTCTGCTTCAGTGAATCCGAATGACTTTGCCATGGCCCCGAAGGTCCCGGTGAACTGCTTGGCCATGGTCTCCGACAGCCCGAAAGACTGCGCCGCGCTTTTTGAAAATCGATCCACCTGCGCAGTCATATGCGGAAATGTCACATCCACAACGTTCTGCACTTCGGTAAGGTCAGAGCCCAGGTTCAGGCACTCTTTTCCAAAGTCTATGAGTTTTTTTACTCCAAAAGCTGCCGCTAATCCCGCTCCCGCCTTTTTTGCCAGATTCTGTATCCCGTTCATCTGGCTGTCAAAATCATTCCTGTTCACTACAAGATCAAGACCGATCTTTCCTACACTGTCTCCCACACATACCACCTGCCTCTGTCCTCAGGGACATCGGCACACGGCACTACTTGTCCTGGTTGATCCTTATCTCAAATACCTTCCCGCAGTGTCTTGCCCGGCACTTGATATAAACTCCCCTGCATACTGCATCCGGCACATACTGCACATTCTGCTCATGCCCGCAGTATCTGCACTTTACCTTCTTCTTTACTGCTTCAATCTCTCGCGCCTCCTTCCCCCTCCTGCCATCTCTATAAATGCATTCTTCAAGGTCTCAAGGAAATCCTCGGTCTCTTCCGGCTTCCTGGACTGCGCAGTCCTGCTCTGCCATTCGCTCCGGATCCTTCTCTGGTCCGGCGAGAAATGCTTCAGCACGTCATCATCCGTCTCTGACCGGATGGCCACGATCCTGCCTAGCGGAGTCTCTGGCGCGATTCCTTCCAGGAATGCCCGGAACTCATCCCACTTCATGCCGTCAAGATCCCTGGATAAACGGATCCCGTACTGTGACTGGAAGGAAGCTATGATCAGGTCAAAATCTTCCACCAGATCATAGTACGGGTTACTGCTCTCCCCCTGAATTCTCCCCCATGACCAGATTCATTGCTGCCGAAATAACGGCCATATAATCCTTAAACTGCAGCTTCAATCCGTCCAGCTTCTTTTGATCCTTCGCATTGAACAGCTTCTCAACGGAATCCAGGGAAGCTTCTACTTCTGATTTGCTCTTAAAATTCCCCATGATCTCCAGCACCGTCTTTGCATCGGCATTCACTTCCACCTCAATGTCTTTAACCCTCAATACCGGGTTCTCGTCAAAGCTCAGTCTTTCCGTGATATCTACTACTTTTCCCATCTCTATTCTCCTTTCTGTAAGGATGTCTCCACTGCCTGGCCTGTTGCTTCCGGAAGCGTGATCTGAGGTTTCCCGTTGCTCATCACGTCAAATTCCAGCGGACCTGCATTTGTTGCGTCTGCCGCATTCAGCGCCGTAATGCTGTATACCGCCCTGTCCCAGAATACAACCGTGCCGTCAGGGAATGTCCACCCAAAATATCCTTCCGCATTCCGTTCATGAATGCCTTACCCGCCACATAGTCATTACCCGGATCCCCAAGGTTCCGCTTGCCCTTAATGGAGATCTTGATCCCTTTCGCGGTCATCAGCCGGTTTACCCAGCCCTCTTCACCGTAGGTGTACCATTCCTCCACGCCGTTATCGAACGACACTGAGAAGCTCTCCATATCCTTGATATCTGTTGCAGTATCCTTGGCCTCTCCTGCCTGGAACATATTTTCATAACATGGAAATACCCCCGTTTTCCTGCCTGCATTTTCTCCCGCCATGCTTATTCTCCTTTCCCATAAATAACAGCCGCCTCAATGACCATCTCGTAGATGCCGGAATCATCCGTGCCCACATCCTGGATATCACTGAGCGGCTGTATAAACTTAATCTTTGTGTTATTAATGCTTGCTTCCCTTGTGTCCAGCACAGCCGAAAACAACTCCCGTGCGGCTCTCTCTGTGTCCCTTGGGGATCTGTTCCAGTGGACCAGAAAAGTCACATACATAGTCCCGTAAGATTCCAACGCCGGACCTCCGATCGCTGTCTTGTATGCGTGGCTGTGCCTGCTGTGGTAAACGCCCACAGACCTCTCCTTCTTCACATCCAGCTTTCCCATGTATACATGGTCGGCAAGTTTCAATGAATCCATATAATCCCTTACATCCGATAACATCATAAATCTGCCAGCCTCCTGTATATGTTCTTGAATGCGTCCCCGCAGAATTCTTTATAAACCCCGTCAATCCAAGGATCATACCACTTTCCCTGTGCAAATGCATTCTCGTATTTTTGGAAATCATATTCCGGGTGATAGTAAAGCCTCCTTGCATAGGGTGTGCTGGATATGATGGATACCCTCCCGCTTGCGCTGTCCGATGTATCCACAAACGTAGACTCATTTTGCAGCGTTCCGGTGTCTCTGGGCATGACCTCCGCCTGCACAACTTCCGTATGCAGTGCTTCTGCCGTCTCTTCCAGAGCGGTAATCTGTGCCTCCGTAAGTTCCCGGATCCTGGACCAGTTCAGCTTAATAACAGAATCCATCCTGATCATACCAGCAATACCTCCGTATAGTTAACGCTCCCGTCCGGGTTTCTGGCCTTCTTTCCCTGAAGGATCCGGCGCTTTACTCCCATGACTTCGGCTGTCCCTCCCGAAATCACTGACAAATCCGGACAGATATCTCCCGGAAATAATGCCGTTCCTGTGATCTCTGCCAGTTTCTTCTCCGCAGTCAGCACTGTCTTCGCCTTATCCTGATAATTGCATCTCCCGGAATACACTACCGGTTTTAAAGGCTCTCCATACTCATTAAGCCCTTCCCGGTCAAATTCCAGGCTGATATCCGTCTTACACCACTGTTCTAATACCAGACACGGCCATGACATCCCGATCACCTCGCTAATCTACAGCATAAGCCCGTCTGGCTCAGCTGCTCATACACATCCCTGCGCATCGGGATCCCTTTCTGCGTAGTCACATTCCAGGAATCCCCGAACTGCATGGACACCCCGTTGATACTATAGCCTTGCAGGATCATATCGAAGATATCTTTATTCTGATACTCGAATTCCGCCTGCCGGGCACATACTTCCCGGATGATCTCCTGCTGGAACGGCGTCAGAGAAGAAATACCCCGGCCTGCGATCCGGTTATAGGTCAGGGTATCAATGTGCCTGGACGCCTGTTTCAGGTATTTAGAGATCTTATCTTCCGGAAGCACGCTTCCCTCAAACACATCCCGGTAATATGCTTCATCCGCATAAGGTTCATAAACCATCTTATTCACCCTCTTTTGGAACATGCTCTTTAATCTTCTTTACAATCCCGGATACAGAAGAGGATTTTCCAAGATCAATCCCGTGCTCATGCGCAAAGCACCTCAGGATATCGATCACATCTTCATCATCTGTGGTTCCGCGGTTCTCCTTCAGCTCTTCCAGTTCTTTCTTCACAGCTTCATACTCCCCATACGGTACCGTCTTTCCCCGGCCATAGCTAATAATCCCGCCTGCATCGTCTATGATGTCGTAACCTGCATCCTGATAGAATTTCCTCTGTGATTCATCAATCGAATACTCCTTGTTTCCTTTCACTGCTTTCATTCTGCCACACCTCCTATCCTTCCTATGCCTTCTTCTCAACATTCATGGCGCATCCTTCTACCTTCTTCTCCAGCATGAAGAGATCGCCGAAGCTCCTGTTCTGGAACAGATAACCGTCTGCCGTCCGTGAATCCGTCCCCGGGGTAAACAGCTTGATATAACTGTACTTATCCCTGCACACAAGGCAGGTCGGATGCAGCAGGATCCAGTTGATCTGCAAGGCATCCTCCGATGCCGTACAGCCGTCCGTAAAGTCATATTTCGTCTTCATCCTGGCTGCCGGAACCATCTTAATCGTCACATCATCCAGGCTGTGCACCTTACGATTGATCGAAGAAGGTGTATTCACGGATATTACCCTCTGAAGTCCTTCCGCCTCTTTCACAATCTTATTCATGGCAGGCGTGACATACAGAACCCTTCCCTCTTCCGGGACACTGGCTTCATCCATGACCGCCATCTCTTCATCGAATGCTTCAAGGAAATTCGAGGCCGTGATCACATCTGTATTGATCCTTCCGGAATAAGCCGTCAGCTCCGCATGAAGCTTACTGAACCGGTAAGAATCTTTTTCCGGGATTGCCTGCTCTGTCTCAAACGTGTTCTGGATATTCGCAACGGACAAGGTAAGGTTCGTCTCGTCGATGTCCATAGGATCGATCCAGAACTCAATATCCCGGTCGTGGGACAATTTCTTCGGCTCCCAGTCGTTAGACAGAGTACCAGTATTGAATCCCGGCGTCCGGGTGTGGTCCTTATATCCTGATACGCTCATCCTCGGAAGCTTGATCGTCTGTGCGTTGATGAACTTCACCTCCGGATGGCTCTGAGTCAGCGCATCCGAACACGATTCCTTGCTGTATTTCTGCTGTAATAAACTGGTAAATGTGGTTGCGTATTCATATACTGCCATATGTTATCTCCTCTCTTTCTTATAATCCAAATGCCTTCTTAAGGGCATCCTCATTTGGGGTTGACTGCTGAGCACCTCCCGGCGCGCCGATCTGAAAACCGGACGCATTCTGCGCCTGCGGCTTCAATGCCGGTACGTCTTCCAGAACCTTATTCAGGGCGTTCTTTACAGCCTCGTCATTGATCTTGCCGTCCTGCCCCATTGCCTGGCTTAAATCTGCCATCTTAAGGACGTAGGGAATGGTCTTCGCATCAATGCCCAGGGACACCGCTGTCAGGGTTGCCGCATTCTGGATCTTTGCCTCCTGTGCCTCCGTCTGAGCCTGGGTGAGCTGGCTCTGGATTGCGGCTGCGTCCGGCTGGTTCTTCGCCTTCTCCGCCTTGAAGGCTGCCATGGCCTGCTCGGCCTCCTGCTGGCTTAATCCCTGTTGCTTGAAATATGCCTTTAAAGCAGTATCCTCTTTCGCAGCCAGTGTGCCGTCAAGCATCTGCTGGATCTTCGCATAATCAATCTGTGCAGACTGCTGCCCTGCCGGGGGATTCTGCTGTCCCGCCTGCTGACTGCCCTGCTGGCCGTTCTGGCCCTGGGACTGGCCGGGCGGATCTGCCGCTCCCTGTCCGCCTGCCCCGCCTCCTGCCGGATCTGCAAAGAACTGGATGTCTAATGGCATCCTGCACCTGGCTCTTTTAAATCTTCTGTTCAACATGTTTCATTCTCCTTTCCATTTTCAGAGTGTCCCTCTTGTTACCTTCCATTTACTTCGGTGTCACCGGCCACGCACCTTTTAGGCCCTTGTCGTGTTTGGGGCATAAAAATACCACCGGCCATTTCTGACTGGTGGTATCAATACCATAATACTGTTTTTTCTTTTGGCTTCTTTCCTTCCAGATAATAATCTGCCGAAATATCATCTTTTGTCTTTTTTATGTTTTTTAAGATTACCATAATATTTCATTACCCTATTCAGTCTACAACTTCTGGAAGTTCCTTTCCCTGCCTGATCGCTTCCCTGATATCACGCACATATTCTTCATATTCATCAGCTCCGTACTCTAACTCCATGTACCCCCATGGATATCCCCCAAACATCTCCTTGTATTCTTTATTCAGCTGTTTAAGCTCTTCTGTATCTTTTCCATACCACATTATTTCATCACCGCCTTAATAATACGCTCAAACTCTCTTGTTGTTTCTGGTAAAAGCTCCATCAAAACACTTAATACCCTTTCATCTCCAGAATAATACATCCTTCCATATTGAGCCCATGCTTCTTTCTGTAAGTTTCCTGGAATTCTCCAATACTCCATAGAATGTCGATATCCTAAATTAACTTTTCCTCCTGTCAGTCCATGAATGATGTCAGATATCCCTCTATACTCTTGTTTTACAACGAATCCTTCTACAGATTCGTCAAACATATCTGGATATTTTGAGTATAACACATCTTGAATGAATTTTCCATCACTCATACTCTGCAACCTGGCATAATCCGATGATAATTCTTTTTTTAGCATCCCGCTCTTAGTTATTCCGTAAGTTCTGTCAATTTCATGAAATAATTCATGTGCGATTGTACTTTGATCTGCTTTTTCAACCAGATAAACTACTCCATCCTTCTGACTAAAGTAAGAACGTCGCTTCTTGGAAGCTTTGAATTGTACACGTTTGTATGACTGTTGTAAAAGTTGGTATATATCATCATCTTCTACATTAAGTAAGCTGCGATAAAATTCTTTTGATCGCTCTTTTATGGTATTATCCATCCCCTTTAATAACAGACTAAAATTCTTATCTGTAAGTTTTTTTAATACTTTCCTCCATTCTATGGCTTTTCCCCGATACCGTCTCTTATCCTCCTCATCTAAAGAATGCTTTACCAGTCTGTCATATTTGTCAACTTGTTGCTTTGCGTGCTGGATCTTTTGTTCATTCCGGTAATCCTCTGCTATCTGATCCAGCTCTTTCCTGGTGTATTTGCTATCAGGCGGAGTGCTGATCCCTTCAAAATACGTCGTATGGCTGTCCTTGCATCGTGGATGATAAAGTCCCGCGGAAATCGCACTGCTTATTAACGGATACTTTAGTCCAGTTACAGGCGATATCCCGTCTTTACTCCCGCCAGACCACACATCGTCGATCAGGATCTTCCCACAGAACGGCAGGCACTTCGGACACGGATTGCCCCTCTTATTCACAATAACAGTCGTGATGCCCCATTCCTGGCGTTTCAGCCCTTCCCCTTGCAGATATGCCCTCTTACTTGCCGTGCGAAGAGCCATATCAGCATAATCCTGCAATGTATGCATGGCTCCGTTGGCATATACGACACATTTCAGTCCTGCCGACAGCATGTCCCTGGTTGCCATATCCACAGCCTTTTCATAGGTTCCGGCTCCCGTGTTGGCATATACCTGTGCGTTGAATATAGCTTTCCGGTACTGGTCATCCGCACGGCGGAGGATTGCAGTCTCTGCCTTCTCCATGTCATGCTCTACTGCACGGATCAGTGTCTCAAGCTTACGTTCGTTCAGCTTGAAGAACTCAGCCTGCATCGTATCCGGCATTCTCCTATAACCCAGGAAACCTGACTGGACCGCCTTCAGGATCTCTGTTTCCTGATCCATATATCCATGCTTACTCGCTTCACGGATAACCTCCCCGATCCGGCTGTTGATATCGGAGAACCGGCTTCCAAATTTCTTCTGGTTGGCTTTCTTGTATCTTTCTAGGGATTCTAACTGCATTGCCTGCCACATGGCCCATTGCTTATCCTCAGCAATCTCTTCTACATGATGCCGTTTCATATTCCGAAGCATGGACGCAATCAGTTCCTCCTCTATGGCGGCAAATGCATCCTCGATATCGTAGTCCCGCATCATGCACCGCCTTTTTGCCCCTTGTTGGAAAGTACGCGGAAGCCCTGTCTTTTGAACTGGCGCGACAGGGCTTTTAGCTGTGTCATACTCTTGCAGATATCATATCTAAGCTCCGCGTAATCGCCTTTTTCTATCGCATAAATCCCAAACGGCACCTTGTCACTGGCTATTTTTAGGAGCCCCTGATACTCTTTGCGCCCCATCCCGTACATCCGGTTTGCTACTTTGACTCGCATTACTCATTCCCTCCTCAATAAAGCTTTCTGCATTTTCTCTGGATATTCCCAAAGTTGCAGTAATAATGGAGATTGCCTCGCTTCTGGTCACGCTTCCTTCTTTCACCATCTTAATAACATTCATAAGAGAAGCTATTTGCGCACCATTCAATTTTACATTGCCTTCTTCGACACCTTCGTTTACTTCAAATTCACCAGCTGCCATATTAATGCCTGGTTCTTCCATCTCAGCTATACCCTGCTCTGCCTTTAACCTGGCAATCTCTTCCCGTTTCCAATTGTCATCCTTAGAATCCCCATACAATTCTTCCACAGAAGCCTCAATACTCATAATCCCGCCTTGCTTGCCTTTTGCCACAGTCTCTACCTGGCTTTCGAAAGAAGGATTCGCATACTCCCCGAATGGAAGATTAACCTCCACTTCTTCGATCGCCTGTCTATGAAGAATATGATAGGCATTGATACTGGTTGACACCAATTCAGGGATAGTCTCCTGCAAGGCTTCTATGATAGCATCACGTGTATATAATGTCGTTTTCTCCTTTTCCCTCTGCGCCTCCGCATTGTCCAGCTTCTTCACGTCAATCCCCAGTGTAGAAGGACTTAGTACCCCCTGTAGACAGAGATCCAATGCAGTTACATAACTTGCAAGATAACTTTCATGCGGTATATCTGGCTGCTCGGTCGTGACCTCGTTCTTCTGCCCTTCTCTCATGTCCCCGTCTGCCGCGAAATACCGGTTGTCAAACGGATTCGGCTTGACGATCTGCCCGGTTTCCGGATCATGGGGGACGAGACATTCCGGTATGTACGTCTTAGCCCTTCCGGCTCTGAGCGCATCCATCCATTGACTCCATGCTTCATCCAGAGCGTCGAAGCTGTCTGTCTTCCCGTCGAAGATTGATCCTCCGCGCCCTTCGAACTTAGTATTCTCATAGATCTGCATCGGAACTGCCAGGATCACATTCTTATCAAATGTAATATCATTGATCGCTTTCGTCGCATCCAGGGCGCTTAGTGCGACTTCCTCTTCACCGCGGTACAAATGATTCTTGATATATCCATGCCCATAATGCTCGTGAAGCGTGTACTTCTGCATCTCCGATGTATATTCTGTCTTGAAAACTACCTCTTTCAGCCGTCCCCGGTGCAGGACAATATCAATCTTCTCCCCCGGGTACCATTCCAGGATCGGATACTGGCTTACATCCGTATCTATTGTGACCTTATAGGCACCGTCACCGATAAACAGTACTTCTTTCAGAGATTTTTCAAATTTCTTGCGGAATTTATTATCCTTTTCTATTTCCTCCCATAACTGCCTCTGTCTGTCATCCCCGAACTCAAAGTCGTTCATATCGGAAATGATGATGCTGTTCAGGGTTCTGACCATAAGCCCCGGCAGGCCGGTATGGATCTTGCGCATCTCCATCCCCCGGCTGCACCGGCTTGCCCAGAATTTTGTTTTATCCGCGTATTCCGGATTCTGCTGGTACATCTGCTCAAGCTCATTGCCGTCCCCGCGGTACCAGATACGGTTCCTTATTGCGGTCAGTTCGAAGTCCATCACCTCATTGATCTGGATGCTGTAAGGGTTTGAGGGCGTAATCTGCAACCAGCTCCGGATCCCTTTTCTAATATTGTCGTTCATTTTGTCTAACCACCTCATTTCATATCCTCCATTTCAAATCCAATCATATTCCGATAGGGTATCCACGAATATTGATTCGCGTTAATCGTATGGTCGTTCCGGTCCTCCGGCTCATCCTTCTCATCGTCCCAACTGTAACGGTCCAATTCAGATAAATGCTCGATACAAGTATCTACAACCAGGTAACACCCCTGCTGGATCCAACCGAGTTGCAGCTTGATCCTGTCTAAGATCTCCACCCTTTTGTATGCGTCTATGAAATTATACAAACAGCCATGAAGCCTCTTATACTTCCTCAATTCTGTTATCGTTGCCTGATCAGCAGAATCTATGAACACATCTTTTGCGAACCCCCATTCCTTTCTGCATCTTTCCAGAAACTCCACAAATCTCACAGCCGTATCAGAAGGCGCAAGAGGCTGATCCAGATCAGCATTGCTGTACACCTTTTCTTCCAGAGTGATAAGTTTTCTATCTTCTGTGATCCCCTGAAAGATCATTGCTATGGTATCTGGTGACTTGGAAGAATAAGATGTATCCAATCCGGCAGAGAATTTTTTGAATCTCAGTTTCCCGTTCTCTATCTGTTTCTTCACCCATGTCTTTGTTACCGTGTGCTTCTTGCGGTCGAAATTAGGAAAGATCAGTCCGGTTGCTTTGCCCCTTAATCCCTGGATCTTATTCTTCCAGATCTTTGTGCCTTTTGGAGTGTTCCTGATGATCTTCTCCAGTTTCTCCTCCTCCAGCCCCAGGTTATGGACAAAAGAAAAGAACCAATGCACCCAGCCGGGCTTTGGCTCTTCTTTTAATTCATCCTACTACAATATATTTATGGTTAATATCCCTTACAGCCAGTAAGGAATTACCCATCTTGTTGCTTAAGCTGTTAGAATGTAGAGAGCAATCGGTATATCGGATTCCTCCTTGGACTTCGCGTCCGTAAATAAGTCTGATAACCAGCTCCTCATTCGCAGCATTCGTTTTATGCAGGTTGAACCACCTTTAAGGTGCGTCCGCGTCACACCACAGTAGATTGAATAGGCAATGAGTAAAACTGGTGCCTACCATTGCATACCAAAGATAGGAGTGACTCAATTATGAATATGAACGCAGTCGGTATTGATATTTCCAAACGAAAAAGCATGGTGTCCATCCTCCGCCCTGGCGGGGAAGTCGTGGCTAAACCTTTTGAAATCTCTCATCTGTCCGGTGATGTCCAGTCACTGATTGATCGGATTCACTCTCTTGATGGAGAATCCCGTATCGTTATGGAATGTACCGGTCGATACCATGAACCCATTGCCCGTGAGCTTGTGGCAGCCGGGCTCTTTGTAAGCGCCATTAATCCCCAGCTGATACACGACTACCAGGATGGAGACAGCTCCCTCCGTAAAGTGAAGTCGGACAAAGCTGATTCCCTCAAAATTGCGCGATACACTCTTGACAGATGGGAAAAACTAAAACAATATGGTCTTATGGATGAAATACGCAATCAATTAAAGACCATGAACCGACAGTTTGATTTCTACATGAAGCATAAGACTGCCATGAAAAACAACCTGATCGCTCTCCTTGACCAGTCATATCCAGGAGCGAACACCTACTTTGACAGCCCCGCCCGTGAAGATGGCAGCCAGAAATGGGTCGACTTCACTGCTACATACTGGCATGTGGACTGTGTCCGTAAGATGTCCCTGAATGCCTTTGTTGAGCATTATCAGAAATGGTGCCGCCGCAAGAAGTACAACTTCAGCAGAGCAAAAGCTGAAGAAATCCATGGAACAGCCAAGGAACTGGTTCCTGTACTTCCAAAAGATGACTTTACCAAACAAATCCTCAAGCGGGCAACTGAACAATTATATGCTGTTTCCAAGACCGTCGAACAGCTCCGCACCCTCATGAACGAAACAGCCGCCACACTGCCAGAATATTCCGTCGTCATGGCCATGAAAGGCGTTGGACCGTCTCTCGGTCCTCAATTGATGGCTGAAATTGGAGATGTTGCACGTTTTACCCATAGGAATGCGATTACAGCATTTGCCGGTGTCGATCCTGGCGTCAATGAATCAGGCGATTACTCCCAGAAAAGCGTCCATGCATCGAAACATGGTTCTCCCGTGCTTCGTAAGACCTTGTTCCAGATCATGGATGTCCTGATTAAGACAAAGCCTCAGGACGACCCCGTGTACTTATTCATGGATAAGAAACGAGCGCAAGGGAAACCTTACTATGTCTACATGACTGCCGGGGCCAATAAGTTTCTCCGCATTTACTACGGTAGAGTTAAAGAATATTTGGCTTCACTTCCGCAATAACAGAGTTACATAATCATACCATTCACAAAACCAGCGTTCTACGGTGGTCTGGTTGTTGTACGCATCTTTCCTACATAAAACTTTTTCAAAAAATATTCAATTTTCTATTGACTTTTTATTTGCAGGCTTAATTAGTTTAAATTTATCAACACTTTGATAG
>OFGB01000704.1_pt1 | contig 23272 bp, 25 predicted proteins | sample 1521491 | NCBI WGS metagenome assembly OFGB01 (sample SAMEA3504095, study PRJEB24116) | mouse gut metagenome | biome: mouse gut; feature: mouse-associated habitat; material: faeces | place: Denmark | collected 2011
GCCCCTTCCCACCCTCCAGAGCATCGACGCCCGGGGGCGGGTGGTCTACATGAACACCTTCTCCCAGACCATCTCCCCCTCCATGCGCCTGGGGTTCATGGTGCTGCCGCCAAGGCTCCTGGAGCGGTATCGCCGGGAGCTGGGCTTCTACGCCTGCGCTGTTCCGGCCCTGGACCAGCACGTGCTGGCCCGGTTCCTCGACCGCGGGCACTACGAGCAGCACCTCTCCCGGATGCGCAAGGAGTACCGCGCCCGCCGGGACCGGGTGCTGGAGGCTTTCCGCACCAGCCCCTTCGCGGGGCGGATTGCCATCTCGGAGCAGGGGGCGGGGCTCCACTTTCTCCTGCGGCTGGACACGGCCCGGTCCGACGGGGAGCTCCGCCGCCGGGGAGAGGAGATGGGGGTGCGGCTGGACTTCCTGTCGGAGTACGCCGCCCTGCCCCGTCCGGAGTATGAGCATACCCTGGTGGTGAACTACGCCGGCCTGAAGGCGGATGGTCTGCCTCAGGCCGTGGAGCTGCTGGCGGAGGTGCTGGAGGAATAGGTGAAAAATGTCCCCCCAGCATAAGCCGGGGGGACGTTTTGATCTGTGGTTTGCCAAAATCAGAACATCATGCCCCAGAGGAGGAAGCCGCCGCAGGCCACGATGCCGGTGAAGATCAGAATGACTACCAGATAGCCCATAATATCCTTGGCCTTCAATCCGGCCACGCCCAGGGCGGGCAGGGCCCAGAAGGGCTGGATCATGTTGGTCCACTGGTCGCCCCAGGCGATGCCCATGGCGGCGCGGCCGTAGTAGCTCATGGCCTGAGCATAGGTGGCACTGTTGGGATCCAGCACATTGGCCTTCTTGGCCTCGTCGAAGATGAAAGCCGCGGGAGTGCCCATCTTTGCCAGGATATCGGTGGCGGCGGGCATGACGATGGGGCCCTGAACCGCCCACTGGCCGCCGCCGGAGGGCACGAAGAAGTTGATGATGCCGCCGGACAGGAAGGTCCACATGGGGAAGGTGATGTCGGTGGAGATGGTGGCAAAGAACTGGGCGATAATCTTGGCCAGGGACACCTGGTCGGCGTTCTGCGCCACCATCAGGCCCATAATACCGGCGTAGAAGGGAAACTGGAGCAACACGCCCGCGGCACCGCCGGCAGCCTCGCCGATGGCGTCCACGTATTTGCGCAGGTCGCCGTGGGCCAGCAGGCCCAGGAACAGGAAGATGGCGTTGACGGCGTTCAGGTCCAGCTTAGCCGCGCCCACGCGGATGAAGAACAGCACGATGTAGACGAAGCCCATGACAAGGATGATGGCCCAGAGGATCTTGCTGTGCTCAATCTTCTCGGCGGGAGTCTCAATCTTGTACTCCTTTTCCTTCTCGTCCACCAGCAGGTTGGGATCCACAGTGATGGTGTGATCCTTGTCGGGGTGCATGGCGTAGTTCAGGAAGGGGAGGCCCACCAGAACCACCAGGCACATGACGATGTTCATGGGGTGGAAGATGGTATGGGTCAGTTCGGCGGAATAGAAGATGTCGCCAAACTGCTTGCCGCCGGACATCTGAAGGGGGATGGAGCCGGACAGGCCGGCGTGCCAGATGACGAAGCCGGAATAAGCGGAGGCGATCAGCAGGGGGTAGTCCAGGTCACGGACGCGGCGGGCCACTTCCTTGGCCAGCAGCGCGCCCACGATCAGGCCGAAGCCCCAGTTCAGCCAGCAGCAGATGGTGGACACCATGGTGACGACCAGGATGGCACTCATCTTGTTTTTGGCCATACCGGCGATAGAGGCGAGGATCTTCTTGCAGATCTTGGCGGAGGCCAGGGCAGAACCCAGCACCAGCACCAGGGCCATCTGCATGGAGAAGGCCAGCAGGCCCCACATACCATCGCCAGTGGTGCCCTTGCCAGCCCAGGCCCAGACCAGCTCAATGGGGTTCTGCCAAGTGCCGATCATAGCGGCGATGAACACCACAATGGTCAGGATGATGGCGAACAGGAACGGATCAGGGAGCCAGCGGTTCATGATCCGAACGCAGCCGTTGGAAAACTTTTTCAGCATAAAAGTTTACCCTCTCTTTCTTCGATATGATTTGACAGCGGAACCGTGAATCTCGACGGGCTTATTATAGTCGTTCATTCACAGTTTGTCAATAAATTTGCAAAGAAACTCCCAAGAGAGGGGATCTGAGGACCGGTTATATTGTATAAGATTGCTGAATTGGTTCCGAGAAATGGAAAAAATCCCAGTATCACGGACTTTTCTGACCGGGATACTGGGATTTATTAAGATTTGACTTTTTTACCGCTTGTCGAAGGCGGGGTTGGTGAAGTAGATGTTTTTCTGATCCATCCGTTGCTTGGCAAGCTCGATGGCCTCGCCGAACCGCTGGAAGTGGACGATTTCCCGCTCCCGCAGGAAGCGGATCACGTTGTTGACATCCGGGTCATCGGACAGGCGGAGGATGTTGTCGTAGGTGAGGCGGGCTTTTTGCTCTGGTGCAATCACCAAAGTGCAACTTTTGAGCAAAAAATGGTGAAAAAGGGCGTCAAATTGTGTCCGCAATGCGGTCAATCTTCTTTTGAAGGCGCTCCAGGGTCTTTTGAAGCGTGGCCCGGTCTACGTTCAGATCGCTGGCGGACAGGTGGGCCAGGGTCAGCATTTGCTCCAGAGTGCGCTCGATCTCGTCCAGAGCTTGGTCAACGACCTGCATGGACTGCTTCAATTCTTCGGTGGGCTGCATGGGTTGATGCTCCTTAAAAATTCCAGTGGATTTCAATGGGAACGTCATGGGTTCCTGGGATGCGCTTGCCAACAGTGATGTGGTCAATGAGGATCTCCACGATTTCTCGTGTTAAGTGTTCCAGATTTACATACCGCTCTACCAAAGCCTTTCGGTTATCTCCCACGGCGATCCTATCCTCTAACTCCGCAAGCTGCCGCTGGCCGTCCAGCAAGACACACTCCAGCCTGGATTTCTCGGAAGAAAACTCCTGGGAGAGGGCGGAGAAGTCGCTGTCGTTGAGCAAACCTTTGACCTTATCCATATACAAGTCCCGCAGGCCCTTGGTGTACTCGGCAATCTTCTTCTCGTAGGCGGAGATGGTGGCCAGGAGCTGCTTTTTTTGGCCTTGGAGGTTTTCGCAAAACTCGATGTTCCGCTCCAGCTCGTCCTTGTCCAGATACTCCGCCGCCAGCCGGCTCAGCTCGTCGATTACCATGCGCTCCAACCGCTCCACAGAAATGAAGGAGCCGATGCAGGCATCTTTTGCCACATGGCGGTTGGAGCATTGGAGGTAGTGCCGCCCGCGATTTTTGGAGGAACGCATGGTGTAGCCGCAGTTGGCGCAGATTGCTTTCCGGGCGAACAGGCCCACGGTGCCGCAGTCAAAGGGCTTGGCACGCTGGGCAATCATGGCCTGCACCCGGTTCCAGAGGGGGCGGTCGATGATGGCCTCGTGGGTTCCCTCCACGCGATACCACTCGCTTTGGGGCCGTGGCTTGTTCTGCTTGGTCTTGTAGGACACGCTGCCATACTTGCCCTGTACCATGTTCCCGATGTAGATCTCATTAGTGAGCATATCGGAGATGGCGAAATACTTCCAAAGGGTGCTGTTTTTCCGCTTGGGCTGTTGGTAGCGCAGGCCGTGGAGCCGCTTGTACTCGGTAGGGTTTGGGATGCCCCGGTCATTGAGCATCCGGGCGATGGCTGTCTTGCCGTAGCCTTGGCTGAAAAGGGTAAATACTTCACGGACAACGGCGGCAGCCTCCTCGTCGATAATCAGGTGGCCCTTCTGGTCGGGGTCTTTTTGATAGCCGTAGAGGGCAAAGGCCCCAATGTGAAAACCGTTTTGCCGCCGGTTGGTGAGGACGCTCCGGATGTTCTCCGACATATCCTCCAGATACCACTCGTTTACCAGCCCATTGATCTGCCGTGACTTCTTGTTGCCCTTGTTAGCGGTGTCGGCATTGTCCACGATGCTGACAAAACGGATGCCCCAGATGGGGAACAGGCCGTGGATATACTTCTCTACCAGCTCCAGCTCACGGGTAAAGCGGGATTGGGTCTTGCAGAGAACGATGTCAAAGCGGTGAGCCTTGGCGTCCTCCAGCAAGCGGTTAAATTCGGGCCGTCTGCGGTCTGAACCTGTGTAATCATCATCACTGTAAAGGTTATAAACTTCCCACCCCTGTTCCATCGCGTATTGCAGTAGCATGGCCTTTTGGTTCTGGATGCTGTTGCTGTCGTCGGTTTCAAATTGCTTGTTTCTATCTTCTTCGGATAAACGGCAGTAGATCGCTACTTTCATGTTCATATCTCCTTGGAGATAGGACAAGCTGTTTCCTGCTTACAGTATAGCACACAGAAAACAGCTTGTCACATTATTTTTTGGCTATGGCCTGTTTTTCCTTTTCCAACTGATTGATCAACTCGGTCAGCTTGTGTGTAAAATTCTCTTTTGTTGTTTCAGTGGAGCCATTCTTGAATACGCTTTTGCATAGCTCCTGTGTCTGCAAATAACATCACCCAGCCTTTCACAATAGCCTATGCGAAATTGCCTGTCCATTAGTCATGCGCGGCAGGGGAGAGGGCCGGTGGTTCCATCGAATTTTTCAGACGTGCCAGCTTGTCCTGTGCGGTGACCCTGCGGAAGTTCTCGCCGGAAAAGCGGATAGGGGCGCACATCTCCAACAGCCGGTCATAGATGCGGGCGTGGGCGGTGTCCTGGGGGTGCTGCAAGTCCTGGAGGGACAGGTTGGTGGTGACGATCAGCGGCCTGCGGCTGCGGTAACGGCTGTCAATCACGTTGTAGACCTGCTCCAAACCGTACTCCGTCCCGCGCTCCATGCCGAAGTCATCCAAAATCAGCAGCGGGGCGCGGCACAGTCTGGCTATGTAGTCGTTGCGGCCCTCAAAGTTGGCGGTCAGGTCGTTCAAAATCAGGGCAAAGTTCGTCATGCGGACGGCCACCTCCCGCTCCATCAGGGCGTTAGCGATGCAACCGGCAAAGTAGCTTTTGCCAGTTCCCACACCGCCCCACAGCAGATAGCCGATGTTCTCCGCTTTCATCTGCTCCCAATGCTCAATGTAAAAGCGGGCGTGTTTCATCTGCGGGCATTTGCCGTTGTCGTTGGCAAACGTCCACTCCCGCATGGCGGGGTCAGTAAAGCCCCGGCGTTTCAAATCGGCCACAGCCTGACGGCGGCGATGGGCCTCCTGCTCCGCCGCCTCCCGCTCCTGGTGCTCCTGTTCACACTGGCAGGGACAGGGGAATATCCGCCCCTCCATAGGTGGCGCGGTCATGCGGAACTGTTTGGGGGTATGGCACTTCCCGCAGTAAAGCAGGCCGTCCTCGCCGGTGTAATCCTCCGGCTCCCGATGCGTTACCGCCAGCCGGTTCAAAATGCCATCAAAGTCGCTCACAGGCTCTCACCCTCCTCACAGGTATAGCTGGGTATGCTGTTATCCTTGCGCAGATCCTCCGCCGCCCACCGCCGAATGGTGGCGGCGTGGCTTTTGTACGTCCGGCCCGTTGAGGCCATGTACTCGGATAGGCGCTCAATGTACCCCTGCCAGACGGTGGGGAAGTCGGCTTGCAGTTCAGCCAACTCGGTGTCGGACAGAAAAACATTTTCGTAGCGGCCAAAGGCGGGCGCGGGTTGTCCCCTTTTTAGCTCTCTTTCTCTATCTCTAACTCTCTCTTTATCTCTATCTCTGGTGGACAAATGGCGGACATTTGTCCACCAGGATTTAGGGCCGAGCGATTAGCCTGCCGCGCCCGCCGTTTCCGCTCCCCCTCGGTGGAGGATTGACCGATCAAAAGCTCAATATTGCTCATGTAAAAAGCGCCGTCTGGCATTTGCTCCATAAGGCCGAGCTGCAAAAAAATCTTGATGGCCCGCTCCACGGTGCCAATCTGCTGACGGGTGATGGTGGCGATCATCTGCAGGGTGTAGGGGATGCTCTCGTCAAGCTGGAGCCGCCCGCCATGCTTCAGCGATTTCAGATACAGCTTCAGCAGAATGTAGGAATACAGAATACCGTCCTGCATACTCTCCAGGAGCAGAATGGAATCATCGTCAAAGTAGTTTTCTTTCAGCTTGAGATAGTAGTATTTTCGGTTATCGGCCATAGGCAGTTATCTCCTTCGTAAATGGCTCTTGCGGGCCGTTAGAGGGCCGTTTGGGGGCTGGATATGAAAAGTATCAGCCCCCCTATTGACCACGGCCCGAAACCCCTTGATTTTCAACGCTTTGGAAGGGCCTAAAGCGTTACATTTCAGCCCTGTGGCGGCGTACTCGGTCACGGGTCTTTCTGCGTCGCTCTTGACTAGCACAGTCAGGGCAGTATTTGGCCCGGTTGGATTTGGGCAAAAATGATCTGCCGCAGATGGCACAGGGCTTCATCTGATTGCGGTAGAGCAGGGCGGCGCACAGGCTGGCGTCCTGGGGCAGAACAGCCGCCCGAAACCACTGGCACAGGAGCGAGTAGGAAATGCTCTGGACGCAGACGCAGGTGTCCCACCCCGACAAGGCCAGACAGTTTCCCTCGTCATAGTTACAGCATTGATGCACCAGCTTCCGGGCGGCGCGGTACTGCTGGTAGGTCATGTGGGGTATCATTTTCCACCCTCGTCACTTGGCAGCTTCACATAGATGTGATCGGGCATCGTGTGGCTGGTCAGCCGCCGCTCCACCAGCCCCAGCTCCTCCAGGGCGTTGACGGCGTTCCTGACGGTGGCCGAGGTGCGCTCGATCATCCGGGCGATGTCGGCGGCAGGGAGCGCCACATACAGCCGCCCACACTTGTCCACCCAGCCCTTGCCCTGGGCGCGGGCGGCCTCGTCCAACAGGACGGCATAAACCACCCTGTCGATCAGCTTCATGTCCGTGGTCAACAGAAATCGGGGGTAGGGGATGTGCGGCGGCAGCGCGGCGGCGCTGGTCATATACTCAGTTTTCATGTAGGTTCTCTCCTTGCTCTTGATTTCGGATTCCGTTCACTTTTTGAAAAAAGTCCCGTATGGCGTTGGTAACGGCATAGGCGCTGTCACTCAGTTCGTCAAACTGCGAGATCGTCATGCCCGCGAAAACGTCTATCTGACGGTGGAAGGATTCGACGCCGGAACTATAATGGCGGCAAAGGGCCTTAAACTTAGCCAAAAGTGCCTCGCTGTCCATGGCGTCCTGCTTTCCCGGCGAGGGCGGCAACGCGGTCAGCCGCGCAGCCGCTTCCTCCTGCTGGTCAGGCGGTAGCCTGGATATTTCCAGCGCGGCCCCCTTGGTGATTTTTGTGCCAGCGTTCTGAATGGCCGCCTTCGCCTCCGGCGTCAGATTGGCGGCGGTCTGAACCAACCGCTCCACAGTACGCCTGCTGACCCCCAGCTTGTCGGCGCTGTCCTGCGCAAAGGGCTTTGGGTCTAAAAACGGCAAATTGCCGCTTTTAGCCGTCTGGCCGTTGCGCTGGCCCTGGCGGGTCTCCGGGTGGAGGGCCTCATACAGCTCCTTCCGATGCAGGAGCAAATCGCCCAGCTCCCGATGAGACAGGTTGGTGCGCACAAAATTCTCGTCAATCTCTGCCAGTTCCGCTTGCAGGCCGTCCATGCTACTGACGGTACACTCAACTTCTGCCCAGCCCAATTTCTTCACCGCTTCCAGCCGGTGGAGGCCAGCGATCAACGTATTGTCCTCGGTGATGATGATGGGGTTGAGCAGCCCCAAAGCCTGGATACTCCGGGCCAGCTCCTCCACGGCCTTCGGCTTGGCCTCCCGCCGCCCTGGTTTGATTTTGATGTCGCTGATTTTTACGAGCATGGTGGTTTCCCTCAATGCGAAAACTGCGTGATGATGCGGTTCAGCGTTTCCAGGTCGCGGCCATGGAGAAGCTGGCCCAGCCGCTTCAAAAGCTCCAACTCGTCGGTGGTCAGGCTGCGGCGGTCCAGATGAAACCACTCCGCCACACGGACGCCGCCGTTGTGCCCGCCGCTTACAGTTTCAACGGGATAGGAACACGTCAAATACGTGATGTCGCGGCGGATCGTTCCCACACTGACGCCAAATTCATGGGCAAGGTTGGCGCAGGTGTCATGCCGCCGCTGGCACAACACCTCCAACAGCTTTTGGCGGCGCTCCCATGGGTTCAAACTCATTTTTCAGTTCCCCTTTCAAACATTATCGGTCATGTTCGGCCTGCTGGCGCTGGCCGTCGCGGGCAAGCTGTTCAGCGGTCTTTTTCAACCGTTCCACCGACTTGATATCCTCCCGCATGGCCCGCATTTGCTGATAGTCCAAATCCTTCTGAGCGGTCAGACGGTCAATCTCGGCCTGCCATTCCTTGGGCCTGATTTCCTCGCCGGATTCCTTCAAATCGTCCAGAAAATGGACAGCGGCATCAAAGGAGGCCAGATCACTTCCATGTTTCTGCTGGTACTGCTCCCGCTTGCCCGGTTTCACCTTGCCCAAAGCCTGACGGACAGGCTTCGTCCGCTGGTACTGTGCCCACATTTCCAACCGTTCGGAGAGTGCAGAGATTCGACGCTCGGCGCTGACGATTTTTCCGCGCAACTCATAATAATCGCTGTTCATGGCATCAACTTTTTCATAGAGCTGCGCCATGGAGCTGATACCGTTGGACTGTAAAAAATTGAACAGGGCGGCATTGGCTTTGAGGGCTTTAACCTTTCCGGCCCTGGTCTTGGCTTTGCTGGTGTTGACCTCCGCCTGGGCCTGATAGAGTTGGGCCAGAACGCTCCCACCCTGGGGCGTGTCGGCTTGCTCTTTCGTCCAGTTGTAGAGCCGGGTGATGCGGGCTTTGATTTCCTTCAAGAGCTTGTTGTCAGCGGCGATTTGACGGTTGATGTCACCCTTCTCGGTGGCGATGCCCCGGCGCTCCATCTGGCTGGCCGCTGGCCCCATGTGGATGGTGGGAATTTTCTCGATACCCTGACGCATATGGGAGCGGTGGTCAACACGCTCGGGCCTGCCTGTCGCCTCCAACGCCTGATTAACACAGGAGGCCCACGCCGCCCGCCACTTCTCGGCGTTGCCCCGGTCATTCCAGTCGGTGGTGTCCTCCCGGTGGCTTTTCCAGCCGCCCTTGCCGTTGGGGATGCGCTGGCCGCGCTCGTCCAGATCATAGACCTTCCGGCACTTCGCGCCCCAGCGTCCGCCAGGGAGAATGGGCCGCATGGTCAGCATGATATGGGCGTGGGGATTGCCTGTGCCCTTGTCATGGATGGCAAAATCAGCGCACATCCCCGCCGCCACAAAATTGTCTTTGGTGTACGAACGGACAAGGGCCAACTGCGCCGCCGGGGACAGCTCCACGGGCAGGGCCACTTCAATTTCCCTGGCAAGCTGGGCATCGCTGGACTTCTCAATTTGCTCCACCGAGTTCCAAAGGGTGGAGCGGTCTAAAAACTCCAGCGGGGCGTGGGCAGGGAGCAGGATTTCTTTGTAAATGATGCCCCGCTTATGGGTGTAATCGTGGGTCAGGCCGTCCCACTCGTTCACCAACAGTTCACCGCTTCGATAGGCAGCAGCGGCCACAGCGGACTTACCCTTGCTCCGCTGTATGATTTTCACAGGGCAATGGAAGATGGCAATAAAATTGACCTCCTTTCGGCAGAATGGGGCAGGGGTTTGGGGGCGCAGCCCCCATCGCGTCCGAAGGACGCAACAGTCCCCGGCAGGGCGCACGACACCGGGACGGTGTATAAGTGCGCACTTGTTCCAAGTGACCTATTCCGTACCCCCGCCGTTCAGCATTTTTTCGGCCATTTCTGCGGTCCCCGGCAGGCGGGAAAGGGCAATGAGAAACGCTTTGATATCCTCGCCGTCGGCGGTGACAGCGGCGGGAAACACACCCTCCAAAATCGCTCCATGGCGGCACAGACGGCTGGTGCGGGCGTTGCGCTCCTCTTTGCGGAGGCGGTTGAGCAAGATTTTCTGCTGATTCTCTAACTGCGAGATGTGCTTTTCGGCTTCTGCCTTTTTCTTTTGTAAGCTGGCCTTTTGAGCCGCCGCTGATTTGTTCATGTGGTATCAAGCCTCCTTCGGCATCCAGCCGTTTTTCTCAAAAAATCTCTGCAACCGCCTGACGGCGCTGGTGACAGAATCAGCGGCGCAGCTCCCGCTCACGCCCTCGTCCGCCGCGATTTCCCGGAACTTCTTTTTCAGCACAAACCGGGCATGGAGCCGCCGCGCCTGGATGGGGGACAGGAGCAGTATGGCGTCAGCCAAATGCTCCAACATCAGCTCGGCGTTTGCCTCGTCCTCGGCCTGGATCATCAGTTCCTCCGGGGACAGCACCAGGAACATGGCATGGTTCTCGATGGCGGGGCTTTGGTCGATGGAATAAACGTGGTAATAGCTTTTTCTGCCCTCCTGCCGGTTCTCATAGAGCCGACACTCCTCCAGAACGGCGGCAACTTCGTCCGGCACTTCAATGAATGTGTCTTTGGTGTAGGCGGGATAGTAATACTTGCGTAGGTTGATAACTGCCATAGCGACCTCCTTGAAATGACAGGAGGGACAAACTGCCACAGCAGCTTGTCCCTCCCAGTGATGGAGCAAATGCCCCTCACCTTATAGGCCAGTTAGGGGGCCTATCGTATACCCCCTTTCCAAAATTTTTGAAAAATCTTTTTGACACCATTGACAGACTTTTCGACTGCACCCTTGGAACAGCCGCATAGTTTGCCGACCTCTGCATAGCTGAGATCATACAGCGCGTGGAGCAGGAACCGTTCCCGCTGGGTGTCGGTACACAGGGCCAGCACCGCCATAATTTCGTCCCAGGTTTCCCGCTGGCAGACCAGCTCCTCCGGGCTGGCACAGTAGGGTAAGCATCCCTCAACAGCAACTATGTATTCGTCAAACTCGCGGTCATCCCAATGCCGCCGCTTTTCATGATATTGGTTTTCCCGCTTCCGTTTGCCAGCTTCCAGGCACTCAGCAACCTCGGCGCTGACCTCCACGGACACCATGCGCCCGTCTATACTGATGGTAATTTCCATCGTGTTTTCCTCCGTTCAGATTTTTGGGGTCTGAACAGAGGGGGCGGGCCACGGCACCGGAGCCAGTATGATTGGCCTGGACATAAAAAAGCGCCCGTATGGCACAAGGCTATACGGGCGCTGGGATAGGCATTAGCTTTCGACAGGAAACGACAATTTTCGCAAGTGTGGGTAGTATTCGACGCTTCTGAAGCTAGACTTTTTTTGATAGATCGCGACCTGTAGGATCATGGCTTTGGCAGTTCATGGCGGCATCCTCCTGTTGCCGCCAGTTAGGTAAAAAATGACGGCTTTCGATTTCTCAAAAGCCGCCACTTCAAGATAGGCGCGAAGGAAGTCCTCTGCGTTACGACGGCTTTTTTTCTTTTGCCGTCGTGCGGCAGATATTAAGAGAATGTATATGTGTGCTAATTTTTTTAACTATCTTAACAAAGGCATACTCCCGGTCAGCTTATTGACCTTTTTCTTTGGGCCGCAGATGGCAACGCCAAAATATTGCAGGACGCTTTCGGGAACGCGGCCCATCTTCTCAATAAATTCGTCATACGTCTTGCAGTCCTGGGCCAGATCGGAGAAGTCCACCACTGTCAAATCTTGAAAATCAGGCTGGTAGAGCTTTTCCCGTATCTGCTTGATAATTTCCGACGAACCCCGCAAGATCGGCACAGGAAATTCGATGATGCCAAGATGCTCGTTGCCGCTTTGGTCGGTCACGTCAGCCCCTACCACCTCCGGCATTTTCTTTCCCAGGGTAATTCCCATGATCGCCGCCGTATTTGCGATGATGCCCAGGGGCAGGCTCTCGTCAATGACCATGACGCACTTTTCATTTTGCCAGTCCATTTTGTTTTGCCTCTTTTCTCAAAAATAGTTTGCTCTCTGACAGGAGCAGACCCGCCAGCGTCAAAACCGTCCCGACAGCGGCCAGGGCGGTGATTTTCTCATGGAGAATTGCCACGGAAGTCACTACCGTAATCACGGGAACCATATAGATATAAACGCTCGTTTTGACTGCCCCCAGCGCCTTGACCGCGAAATTCCAGGTAACAAAGCACAGGGCCGACGCCCCCAGCCCCAAAAAGAGAATGTTGAACAGATACACAGGATTTGCGAACCTTGTCAATTCCAGCTTGAAATTGAACAGGAACAGTGTCGGGAGCATAAACAGGATGCCATAGCAGAACACTCGCCGGGTGGTGAGAATGGTGTGGTAGCCATAGCTGCTGATTTTCTTTGTCAGCACAGAATAGCAGGCCCAAATCAGTGCGGCCAGCAGTGCCAGCAAGTCCCCGGCGGGGTTCAGCTCCAGCTTGGAGCCGTTGAAGCTGATTAAAGCGATCCCGGCCATAGCCACTACAAAGCCAATGAAAAAGCTGGCATGGGGCTTTTCCTCTTTCAAAAACAGGTGGGACAGGATGGCCGTGAAAAACGGAGCTACGGAGATAATTACCCCGACGTTGGAGGCCATTGTGTAGGTGAGTGCGATATTTTCCAGCAAGTAGTAAAGGCATATTCCACACAGGCCCGCAGCGGCAAAGGTCAATTCCTGCTGTCGGTTCGTCCCCTTCAAGCGCCGGGGATAAACGATCAACAGAGCCAACAGCCCCATGACGAAGCGGAAGAACAGTATCTCTACCGGCTGGAAGTCGGCCAGCAGAATTTTGGTGGAGATAAAGGTCGTTCCCCAAATGATGATTGTAAGCAGGGCGGAGAAATGTCCCACTGTTCCGTTACCCTTCATGCGGCATTTCCTCCGTATCCTTGAAGATGTCCCGATAGATACCAGGGGCCAGGCCAATAAAACGGTTGAAATAATTGGTAAAGTGGCTTTGATCGGAGAAGCCGGTTTGCAGCGCCGCCTCAACGGGGGGAACGCCTTGTTCCAGCAGCTTTTTGGCCTTGCCGATACGAATGTTTTCCAGGTAACTGTACGGCGTAACACCTTTTGAGCAGGTAAAGGCCCGGAGCAGGGTAGATTTGCTCAATCCGGCACAACGGCAGATCTGATCCAGATAAATTCGCTCGGCATAATGCTGTTCCATAAAGGCACAGGCTTTCTCAATTTCCTCCCGGCATTCCGGGACGCAGTTCTCAAAAGGCTGGCCGTATTGCTGAATTAGCAAAGAAATCAAAAACAGCAGATTTTCCTCTTTCCCAAATTCATTGGAGCCCTTCATCACCAGCTCATGGAGCGGGCGCAGATAGCAGGTGACTTCTTCATCAAAAATCACGTTTTGGGAAAATCCGGGCAGTTCCCGCTTGCCGGTGACTTCCTCCGCCAAATCCAACATGACCTCCTTGGTGATGTTGAAGCCCCGATAATCCAGCGTACCGCCGTCATTCTGAACACAGGCGTGGTTGTCCCCTGGGTTGAACAGGAGAACATCACCCTTTGTGATGGTGTATTCCTGATTCTTGCAGGACAAAACGCGCTCCCCGTCCTCCATGAACCCAATCACATAGTATTCATGGAAATGGTTCGGAAAAGGCTGTACGATACCCTCAAAACGGTAAGCCTCAATGTGCAACTCGTCATCGTAGACCACCGTTCGTACTTCTTTTTTCATACGCAGTCCCTCCTTGTCCGTCCCATTATACCAGCCGTGGGATTATGCTGGCTTGTAAAATATCTTCATTTTTTAGATGCAGGTATTGAAAATTTCATCTAATGGATGTAATATAAATATGAAAGTTGTCGAAATTATCACATTTTAATTGGGAGGAAAAATCATGGAGGATGCACTGCACACTTTTGCAGAGAAAAAAGCTGCAGAAGCTGAAAATTTAGGAGCTTTTCAAGGAATCAAATTGATTTACATTCGAAATCAAGTGGAAAAAATGCTTGCGCTGATTGGCCAAGATGGTTTTTTTGATCAATATACACGTCATGATATATCTCATATAGATGGTATGCTTAAAATAATCGAATGGATTATCCCTGATAACACTAAAGAACATATGTCTAAAGCTGATTGGCTAATGTTAGTTTTAGCAGTTTACTTTCATGATATGGGAATGCTTGTGACAACTGAAGAGTTTGAAAGCCGAGATAAAGACAGTGCATTTGTCGAATATAAGAATCAAGCTCTCGCAGGAAATTTGGGAATCGAATATCGAGATAACATTTTAGATATGGATTCTGATGGTGAGCGTTTTATGTATCAAGAATACGTTCGCTGTCAACATGCTACACGAATTAAACGTTGGGTTTCGGGCATATATTATGATCAGCCGCCCGAAGAGTGCAAAAGCATTATTGACAACATTAATGAAATTCTTGGTCATTTAGATGCCAAGTTCAGACGGGATTTGGGTTTGGTATGTGAAAGCCACCATTTAGATGATCTGGATAATTTTGCGAAATATAATCCTTGTACCCGATACGGAAACAGTGATGATGAACGCGTAAATCTTCAATATGTGGCAATTATCCTACGGACAGCAGACATTTTGCACATAACTTGTGAACGGACCCCATCTGTTCAATTCCGTATTATAAATCCAAGCAATACGAAAAGTATTATTGAGTGGCAAAAACAGATGGCAGTCAAAGCAGTAACTGCAAAGATGCCCAGAAATGCTGAAGGTGCCATTGATCCATCTCTACCCAAAGACACGATTGAGATTACAGCGTATTTTAATCAACCAGATCAGGCGGAAGCTTTTTTTGGCCTGAGCGCTTACATTATGTATATGCGAGAGGAAATTGTAAAAAATTTTGATTGGGTTCAGGTAGCGGCAAAAAAAGAAGGCACTCAGAATTATGAGTATCCATGGCATAATGTTGACGATGATGATGTGGAAACTCTGGGATTTGAACCACGCAAACTACAATTTACTGTTGACCAGACGAGTATTTTACAAATGTTGGTTGGGCATACATTATATAATGACTCTTCAGTTGTAATCAGAGAATTAATCCAAAATGGGATTGATGCTGTTAAGTTGCAATACTGCATCGAAAATAAGGAGGATGTGCCAGACTATATCTTTGCCGGAGAGGTACGTGTCTCATGGCAAGAATATCATAGGACGCTGACGGTCTCGGACAATGGAACTGGAATGACTATTCAAGAAGTTGAGAATTTCTTGTTGCGGGTAGGGGCTTCCAAGTACCGAAGTGAGCATTTTCAAAAGCAATTCCCACGATTTCCGGCTATAAGTAGATTTGGAATCGGCATTTTGACTTGTTTCCTGATTGCAGATGATATAGATATTTCTACCTGCTCAACGGATGAGCCTACAGCAAATGTCATTTCTTTACGGAAAGTCAATGGAAAATACTTGCTGAAAAAATCCCCCAAAGGTGAGATTGATTCATTTATTTCCGAACATGGTACCGCGATTGTACTCCATGTTCGCCCCGATGTGGATATTCAAAATATTTTGTCTGCAATTCAGAAATGGGTTCTTTTCCCTCAGTGTAAAGTAACGCTACAGACAGATAATGCGGTCACGTCCGTTGGTTATCGTTCGCCTAAAGAAGCATTAACAGAATATTTAAATACCAGTCAGTATATAGTAGATAACCGTAAATATCGAGTGGATGAGATTTGTAAAAATGGTGTGACTCTTGCCTATGCCCTTCAGTACAACCAATATCTAAATGAATGGAGCTTTCTTCGCAGCCGATTTTTTAAATCTGATGCCCTTTCTCCAGTGGGACTATGCATTGAAGGAATCCGTGTCGAGTTTTCGTCACCGGGCTTTGACGGAGAGACAATTATCGCTGTGGCTAACACCCACAACTGTTCATCTGTGCTGACAAATGTTGCCCGTTCTGCCATAGAAAAAAACGAGAGCAACGAGAGTTTTTTGCGGACTTTATATAGCTGTTATTCGGAACACATTCAATCCCAGATGGAGGTGTTGCAAACTGACCGCTCATTAGATTTGGCAATAACTGAATGTAAATACTTAATGACTCCTTTACTTGAATCCAGCCATAACAGAGCTGAATTACAAAGTAAGAAAGCATTTTTCCAGACGTTTGATGAATTGAAGAGCATAATTATGGAGGAAGATGGCAAACGAAAAGTCGTATCGGTGAAAGAAGCAGAGGAAATAGAAACTGTGTGCATCGTGGATAGTGTGATGGTCACAGCAGCTGCCATGCTCCTACGGGAGGTGCAGAGTAGCACTACATTATCAAATTTAATTCAAACGGTGGAGTCAGACATTAGTTTTCCATTCAGCATACCTGTGATTTGTGGTTATGATCCGCAGAATATATTGCATCGACGCGCTCTTCTTGGAAAGGAAGCATCTTCTATTGTGGTTTCCAAGGAACGTAGACGAGTTGATATTCAGTTTTCTTCAAGCATACATAATTGGAATTGCTATGATATTAACACAATTAGAGTCCATATACCAGTTAAGGATATTGATATAGAAGGGCTTTCCGACGAATTTGGTGTCTATACTGCTGATGGTATTTATCTGTCTCACAAAAACGTGTTCACAAAGTATTTGCGAGAACTGTTAAAGAAGTTTGATTATGATCATTCTTCCAAAGACAGGCAATTGGTTTATGTTCTGCTTTCAATTGCCTGCAATGAACGTTTACTGGATACTAAGTCCGCTGACCAAAGCCAACATAGCAATGACTCCTTATTTCGCAATCTTACGCAAAGGATTACTCCGTATGATGACCTGTTATGGGAGCGGATCGATAGAGATGAATTTATCTCTAAACTTTTCCAAGAAAGTTATGTTTTGTACCGCCCTCGGGATTGGTCTAGGCAAGTGAAAACATCCAGCCCCCCAGAATATTTAGATCAGATTCCATCATATGTAGAATTTGACTAATTGCTGCAGATGCGGAGAGCCGCTGGAATCTTTGAATGATTTCAGCGGCTCTTGTACTCTTTTGTGCGTAAGCGTCAAATCAGCCGGCGTATAAAAATCTCCACCTTGGTGCGAATGCGCCGAGGTGGAGACCAATCATGATTGAGGAACACGGCATTCTTGAGGGGCATTGGCCGGCAGAAGACATTCAGCCCAAGATTTGTCAGTCTGGCTCAGCACCGGCGCAGTGTGCAGTACCCAAAGCAGGTATCGGTAGGGGTCAAGCTTGTTCTCCTTTGCCGTTTCAATCAAGCTGTAGATCACCGCGCTGGATTGAGCGCCAGCCGGCGTGTTGGCAAACAGCCAGTTCTTCCGACCCATCACAAAGGGTTTTATGCTGCGCTCAGCGCGGTTGTTGCTCAGTTCCAGTCTGCCGTCTTCCAGATAGCGTACCAGGTATGGCCACTGCTCCAGCAGATAATGCAGCGCCTTTCCAAGAGCGGATTTTGGCGCCGTTTTGGAGATCGTCTCATTTGCCCACGCCAACAGAGCGTCCAAAACCGGTTTTTCCTGTTCCAGGCGCTTGGTATATCGTTCTTCTGGCGTCAGCTCCGCGAAAGACTCCTCCAGTTGAAACAGCCTGGTGCAATAGCACTCACCAGTTGCAGCCAGGGAACCTTTTCGCTTCTCTTTGGGCAAAGTCTGCAAGGCTTCATCAAATTTTCTTCGTGCGTGGGCCCAACAGCCCACGACACGGATGTTTTCGGGCAATTTGTGGTAGCCCTGGTATCCGTCCGCGTGGAGCCAGCCCGAGAACCCCTTCAAGAACTCTTCCGCATGTGCTGCCTTGCGGCTCGGCTGGTATTCATACAGGATGATAGGGCTTTCCGCGCAGCCGCCAGTTCGGTACAGCCACATATAGGACTTGCTTGCAGAGGGTCTGCCTGGCTCCTTCAACACCTGCAGCGTCGTTTCATCTCCATGCAGAACTGTCTCCCGGCAAAGATCCCGGTGCAGCACGTCATAAATCGGACGCAGCCAGGTATCCGAGGTGTTCAGCATCCAGTTGGCCATTGTCTGCCGGGATAGTTTCAAGCCCTCCCGGTTAAATTCCTGCTCCAAACGGTACAGCGGAGAATACATCACGAATTTCTGTGTCATGATGAGAGCCACCGCCTCCGCTGAGGCAAAGTTGCCCGGGCAGAGCGCCGGCTGTTTTGGCGTCTTCAGAATATTAGCTTCTCCGGTCTCTTCTTCACAGTTCCTGCAGGCGTATGTATAGTAGACGTCCTCCCGGATCCAGAATCGGGCCGGTTCCATCTGCAGGCTCCGGCGCACCTCTCTGCCAATCTCCTCCATAACTGCGCCACAGATATCGCAGGTACGCTCTTCCTCGGAAAGACGGTGCTCCACCACTTCCGTGGTCGTACCTTCCGGCACAATGTCCGTCACGCTGCCGGACTGCCTCTTGCGGGCGTGGGCCTTTACTGCCACCTGCTCCGGCGTGGCAGATTTCGTTCCATGCGCATAGGCTTCCGCTTCATTGAAGTCCAGCAAAAGCTGGTCCATCAGTTCCTCCCCCAACTTCTCAGACGAGGAACCGAACTGCCGCTTTTTCGCAAGGCCCAACTGCTCCAGAAGCCATTGGTTCTGGAGCTTCAACTCAGTCAGCTGCGCCTGCTGAGATTCATATTCCGCACGTGAAACGCTCACCATTTCCGCGTTGCTTATGGCAAGTTTCTTCTCGTTTTCCATAAGAAAATTATACCATAAAACTCGCGGAAAAGCCAGTGTTTTCAACCGCTTCAGAGCATTATATCACGCTCAGTCCGGTCACGGTTTTGTTGGCTTTAGGCTGTTCTGTTTTCAGCCCTTCCATGAGCCAGCGGTACTGCTGAGGGGTCAGTCTCCGGACCTCATCTTTCGTTCGCGGCCACTGGAAACTGCCACGTTCTAGCCGCTTATATAAAAGCAGAAAGCCATCCCCCTCCCAGTACAGCGCCTTGATTCTGTCTCGCCGCCTCCCGCAGAATAAAAACAGCGCTGTCTGGAACAGATCCATCTGAAACTGTGTGCGCACAATACCGGCCAAGCCATCAATGCCACGGCGCAGATTTGTATAACCGCAGGCTATGTATGCAGGACAGACGCACTTGAAATCATTCAGCATAACTTCAAAATGCGCAGCACGCTTTCCGCTGTGGCAGGATCTGCTCCATTATGGATGCTTACCTCAACCCCTCCGGCCTGGATACTGACGGCAATCTGGCTGTCCCGCTTCGCTGCCATCACCGGAGTAACCTCGGCAAACCGTGCTTCCTGTTGTGCCTGAGCCATTGCATATATCTTCTTCTGCCATTTGTAGTAGGTCGCCTCGCAGATCCCTTTTCCTTTGCACCAGCTCTTTACACTCAGACCCCGGTTCCGGCACTCCGAAATCCGCTCTGCCCACACAGCCACTTTATTTTGCCCATTTTGCTGCTGTAATTCTGTACTCATAAAAACGCCCCCGTATTGCGGATAGTATACGCCACTTGCGTATACTATCCACTACTATACAGGGACATTCTTTCACACAATTCGTTTTACTGCAAGTCGCCGCTAGATTTGTCGCTTACCTTTTTCCTGGCTGAGTCAAAGGGATAACCACATAGTATTTTACTAAAGTAAAATAGACTGGAAACAGTTTGTCCCATCAAAAATTTTAACAGGTTGTCCTTACACCATCGCCCCATCCGCCGCCAAATCCTCCGTCAGGTCGGCGATGATATCGCCCGTGACCTGCATAGTAGAGGCGGACCAGGGATAGCCGGAGGCAAACTGGGGATAGACGCCTGTGGTGTGATCCACGAAATAGGTGTCGAATCCGGCGGTTTTGATCTGGCTGTCGCTCAGATTGCGGGTGAGCTGGTGGACGAGGGTGCCCACCATTTCCAGATGGCCCAGTTCCTCAGTCCCTACTAAGGGGCTAAAATATAACAGTAAAAAAGTGGCTGATTTCAATGCAGTTAAAGGAAAAACACTTCACAGATTTTCACATGTTGAAGTATGCCGCCGCAAATATCCGAAGGCAGGAGAAACGCTTATCATGCCGAAGGACAAGCCCTGTTGGGAGGTCTGCGTCTGCGTGGCGATCCCGGAATAACAAATACAGAAACACAAAAAAACGGAGCGGACAGCACGGCCAATCGAAAGCACAGTCTATTTCACTTGAAACCTGCTGACCAAGGGAGGATCAGGGTGCTGTCTGCGCCGCTGTGGCAGCAATGGCGTATCTTGACTTTCGGGAGGAAAGCTAATATTATGAAAGACACGGCAGAGATGCCGACAAACCATCTGAAAGCGGTGTTTTGCCATGAAAACAGCGGAAGAACTGCGTTCTGCCCTGCGTGCCATTGATCACAGGAGCTACCCGGCCTACAAATCCCTGGCGGGGAGCTGGTCCTTTGGAACCTATGTGCTGAACATTGAACACGTCCAAGGCGATCCCTTTGCCGCCCCCTCCCAGCTCAGCGTGACGCTTGACCGCAAAACCGCAGGCTTCCCGGCCGAGTGCTGGGAAGCTCCATGGAACCGGACGGCACTGGAGGATTATCTGCTCCGGCGCTTTGCCCGGCAGGCGGGACGGTTTTCCCGGCAGGCCAAGGGCTCCGGCAAAAGCGGAGTTCTGGCCGTCACCACGCCCGGCCAGGAGGTGCTGGAGCGGACGGATTGCCAGGTGTGCGCCGGGGCGGTCATTTTGCGTTTTGAGGTGGGGTTCCCAGCCAACGGACGAACCATCAACGCCCAGGAGTTGGAGAAAATTCTCTTTGATTTTCTCCCTGTCTGTGTGGAGCAGGGCCTGTTGTATGCCAGCGCTCCCAAGGGAGAGGTGGCCCAGGTCATCGCCTTGGCGGAGGACCAGCATTTCATCCGGGGAGAGTTGGAACGGTTGAAATTGGCCGCTTTTGTGGCGGACGGCTCCATTCTGCCCCGGGAGAGCGGCGTGTCCGACCGGCCCATGAAGGGTGCGGTGACATTCCAGTCTCCGAAGGAGTTGGCGGTGACCCTGGAGCTGCCCCACCAGGGTACTGTCCGGGGGATGGGGGTATGCCGGGGGATCACCCTCATCGCCGGCGGAGGCTACCACGGCAAATCCACCTTGCTGAAAGCACTGGAGCGGGGCGTCTACGACCACATCGCCGGGGATGGCCGGGAGTACGTCATCACGGACGCTTCCGCCGTAAAGATCCGGGCGGAGGATGGCCGCAAGGTGACGGACACCGATATCTCCCTGTTCATCAACCATCTGCCCAGCGGGCGGGACACCACCCACTTTTCCACTCTGGACGCCAGCGGCAGCACCTCACAGGCGGCCAACATCGCCGAGGCCCTGGAGGCGGGGAGCAGGGTGCTGCTCATGGACGAGGACACTTCCGCCACCAACTTCATGGTGCGGGACGAGCTGATGCAGGCGGTGATTGCCCGGGAGCAGGAACCTATTACCCCGTTTCTGGAGCGGGCCATGGATCTGTGGCAAAAAGCCGGGGTGTCCCTGATCCTGGTGGTGGGAAGCTGTGGAGCTTATTTTCACGTTGCCGACAAAGTGGTGCAGATGGACGCCTACCACGCCCGGGACATCACAGACCAGGCCAGGGCGGCGCTGGCGGGGCGGCCCGCTCCTGCGTTGACAGCCCCCGGCTTCCACCTGCCCAGCCGGGGCCGGGTGGTCGACCTGTCCGGCGACAGCCAAATCCGAAAAAATTACCGGGGGGACGGCTACCGGCAGGAGCGGTTGAAGGTGAAGTGCTTTGGCAAGACCGCGTTCTCTGTGGGCGATCGGGAGCTGGATCTGCGCTATGTGGAGCAGTTGGCGGATGCAGGCCAGACCCGGGCGCTGGCCTATATGGTGCGCTACGCCCGGGAGCATCTGGCGGGCAGTCGGGTGGAGGACGTTGTGGCGGCGCTGATGAAGCTGATGGAGGAGAAGGGACTGGGGGCGGTCTGTGGCGGCGGGGTTGTCCCTGTGGGGCTGACCATGCCCCGGATGCAGGAGATTTTCGCCTGTTTTGACCGATATTGAGATCCGGTCCGTCAGCAGTTTCCGGTGTAGACATAGGCCAGCCAGTTCCTGGCTTCCTCCGCCAACTGGTATACCCGCTCCACCGGAGTGGGCGGACGGTCTTGCATCTGGTATCGGGGAAAAAACGTGACAGGTGCAGAGGGATATCCGGACTCACTGACGCCAGCCATTGGGCCAGGGCGCGGATTTCGTCCGCGCTGTCGTTCTCACCGGGGACCAGCAGGGTAGTGACCTCCACGTGGCATTGCTCCGCCGTCAGGGCGATGGAGCGCTTCACCGTGTCCAAGTCGCCGCCCAGGCGGCGGTACCATTCTGGGGTGAAGCCTTTGAGGTCGATATTGGCCGCGTCAAGATAAGGGAGGAGCGCCCGCCAGGGCTGTTCCTCGATAGTACCGTTGGAAACCAGCACGTTGACCATGCCCCGGTCATGGACAGCGGCGGCGCAGTCCCGGACGTACTCATAGCCCACCAGCGGCTCGTTGTAGGTGTAGGCCACGCCAATGTTTCCCCGGGGGATCAGCTCCGCCGCCTTGTCCGCCAGCCGCTCCGGGGACACGTCCACGGTCTGGATTGTGCCGTCCCCAGCCATGGAGATCTCATGGTTCTGGCAGAAGGGACAGCGGAGGTTGCAGCCGAAGCTGCCCACCGATAAGATCAGGCTCCTGGGCCGGAAACGGCGCAGGGGCTTTTTTTCGATGGGGTCCAGGGCCAGACTGGTGAGCTTGCCGTAGTTCAGCGGCAGGACGGCCCCGCTCCGGCAGACCCTGGCCCGGCAGAAACCGGTCTGGCCCTCCGCCAATTGGCAGTGGTGGAAGCACAGTTCGCATTGTGCGCTCATGTGTGCCGCACCACCTCGAACCGCTCCAGGGTATAGGTTTCCCGGGCGCTGATGCCACCCTTCTGGCGGGCAATGCCGATCTGCTGCTCCACCGTGTCCACGCCGTCCAGGTCGGGGAGGAGCAGCCCCCGGCGACCGCCGCAGGACACGATGACGCCGTACTTTTTCACGTCCAATTGGGCGGGGGAGGAGATAGGTTCCGGCTCGCCCAAGACGTCTACGCTGTATTCCAACTGCTCCAGTTCCTTCCTGCCCACAGGCGGGAAGCGGGGATCCCGGGCCCCGGCGGAGACCGCGTTCTGCACGATCTCCCAGGCCACGCTGGCAGTGGTGGGGGCGGTGGTGCCGATGCAGCCCCGGAGCTGCCCGTGGGCGTGGAGGGAGACAAAGGCCCCGGCGGCCTTGCCGGTCAGCTCCTGGGGCAAGCCGTCCGGCAGGGTGTGCAGACACCGGCCTGTGCGAACGTAGGTCTCCAGCGACAGTCGGGCCAGACGCACCCAGGGGTCCTGGTTGGCTTTGCGCTCCGCCAGGCGGGCGCGTTCTATCTCCTCACACTGAACGGCAAACCGGCGG
>OFGB01000707.1_pt1 | contig 23264 bp, 21 predicted proteins | sample 1521491 | NCBI WGS metagenome assembly OFGB01 (sample SAMEA3504095, study PRJEB24116) | mouse gut metagenome | biome: mouse gut; feature: mouse-associated habitat; material: faeces | place: Denmark | collected 2011
GCAGATTAACTATGCCCAGGAACTTTCGAGATTTCCGACCATGGATTTTGAATATGCTTCTTTGGAGGCCGCGAGGACAGGGCTTGAAGCAGGAAGGTACGGAGCATATGTTATCATTCCCGCCGCTTTTTCGCAGAATGTAAAAAGTATTAACACGGCGCCGCAGGCGTCGCAGCTGGAATATGCCGTCAATAAGTCATATTCCGGCGAAGGGCAGTACAAACTCCTTTATAATGTGCGAAGTTATATTGATTCGCTGAGCAATCGTTTAAGCTATATGTATGTGGATAATATCTTAAAGGAGTTTCATGAGGCGCAGGACGGAGCGGACCGTGTAATGGAAAACGACTTAAAAGATAAAGAGGCAATTGAGAAGATCAAGGCCCAGGAGCTGGTGATATTGGTGGAAGCGCCGGAATATCAGATGGAGAAAAGCGAGCCGAAAGAACCGGATATCACGGAGTATGTGAAGAAAAATGGAATGCTTACGGATGCAATGAATGTGGAATATACGAGAAGCGTTCAGAATATCCGGTCGGAAGTTGCGTCTCTAAGCTCGGATGGTATGGTTTTGGCAGAGAGGCTAAAGACTTTATCTTCTGATGTGCCGGAGGTTGACCTGACCGTCGACAAGAACGGACAGAGTATTATTGAGAAAGCAGACAGTCGTCTTCTCGCGGAATTAGAACGGCAGTCTGGGAGTATGCCAGACGAAAAAAAGATAGCTTGCTATTTAAATAGTCTTCTTGAAAACAACCAGAAGATGCGGGAATATTTGAAGGAGGTCGGAGAGCAGTCGGAGGAACCGAAGCAGCCGGAAGAGGCGACGGAGGAGATTTCCGGAGAACCAAGAGAAATATCGGAACAGCCGGAAGAGCAGTCGGATGAATGGCGGCGGTTCAGTGAGCAGATGTTTGCATGGATGGAAGAAGAAGAACAGGAACTCCGTAACTTTATTGAGGAGGTACAGAGAACGGAGAGGCTGGACATTGAGGGAATCCGCGGACTGGTGAGGACGGAATATACGGAGCCTATGATATTAAGGGCTGATGAAGCAAGGAAAGAATACGTGCAAAGGCATGAGGAAGAGATTGCGGCGGTCGCAGAATATAATGGAAAGCTCGCAAGCTTTGAGCCGAGGATGGATGATCAGTTTATCTTAGACAATATAAGTGGAATGACAGAAAATTATGCGCTTCTTCAGGATAATTTGCTTGAGAACAGTCGTGCGTACGGGGAATATGCAAAGTATTCTACGGATTCAGTCAGGGAATATGCAGATGAATTGCAGAAGCGGGCGAAAGAGGCTCAGATGAAATCAGACGAGACGATTGCGGAGGGGTTAAGCGAGGCTCAGAGGATAAAGAAAGAATCCAGCTTTGCGAACCAGAAGATTCTTGCTGATTTTGCGTCAAAGCTGCCTTATACAAGAATCGGAAAAGCAGAATATACACAGGTTTATCAATTTGTCGCGGACCCGGTGGAGGCGGAAGATTGTTCTGAGGGGAAGAAGCAAGACAAGGGTCTGTCCGAGACCGTAAATGTTATGGAGAATCAGAAGCATGAGCGTAATAAAGATCAGGAGGTGTCCGAGATCTCGGACAAAAAGAAGACTAAAAAACCAGTCGCATATGCGGTGTTCGGTGGATTTATTGTGATTTTATCAGTGCAGATATATTTTTTTATAAGAAGGAGGAAAAAGGAATATGAGTATTAGAATGAACACAGAGGATGTTATTATGAGAGGGCAGGAGATAGAAAGCCATGTTGAGGATGTTACGGCTCTCCAGAATTATCTGAATGATGTGGTGAACTGCCGGCTTCCGGAGTTGTGGGAAGGGAGTGGATATGAAGGGTTTGCCGCGCGGGTTGCGGAGATGGCGCCGAGTTTTGAGGCTATGAGGGAGTTGATCAGTGAGATCGGACGGGGTGTTGTGATGAATGCGCGTCAGTATGCGGAGTTTGATCGGGCGGCAGGTTCGATGAACCGCGGATAGATATCCGGGGATAGATTCGGTGGGTAGCGGCAGTTATATAAGACTTGATCCGGATGTGGCCGACGGCGGTAATATAAATCCGATTCCGTTAAGTGATTTGTACGGCGTCCCTGTCTTTACGGAAGATATTGACCGTAAGGCAGGCGAGCGCCGTAAGGACAGGCAGGATGCGTTAGCGCATATCAGACGGGAAGTCTTTGGAGTAAGAAAATGCAGTGAGGATGAGATGATAAGGCAGATCCGCAGTCAGATCTTTCAAGGGACACAGGAGTATATTGTATCAGGGCCGGCTGAAAACGCGGAGATGTTTTCCAAGACAGGGTTCCTTCCGGGATTTTCACTAATAGGAATTTTCATACTGCTTCCGAGGCTTCGGAAAATCCGGCGTCTCGGCATTCGGATGGTTGAGACGCTGCGTCGATAAGGGATTAAGAAGAATGATAGTGACATTTATGGAAGAGGGCAAAAAACTGGATATTATGGTGAAGTCCGAGCAGAAAATAGAAGCTGTCTTCAAGGTATTGCTTGAAAATGATATTTTCTCAGGATCAGTAAATAAGCAGTATAGGAATCAAGAGGCGCAGCTTTGCGTGTATTCCATGCGCCGAAGCGCTTATGTGAATCCTATGCTGACCTTTTGTCAGGGAGAGATTTATAATGGTGATATCTTAGATATAAGGTTTGTGGGCAATTAAGCAGATATTTAATGCGGCTCAGGAAAACGGTGGCGTTCCATTCTAATTATAGGAAAAGGGAAGGGTTATGAAGATTCGGATTCGAAAGAGTGATATGTCGGCAAAGACGGTATATGATTTTAAGCGCTTGGAGGAAGGGCACCATCTTTTTCTTCCGTGTAAGATAGAAGAGGAGAAGGAAACGGTCTGTATGAGCTTTGATCTGAGGGGGATGAAGGAAGCGGAAGAGCTGAAAAAAGAGGACCGCGTTATGAAGCTTAGGTTCTTGCTGCAAGTGGCAGATCTTGAGGAGTTGTATCAGAGATATGAGTTTCTGCTCGAACCAGAGAATCTGTACTATGATATCCTGGGAAGAGTAAGGGTGAGAAGAAGAGATACGATTTCATCCGGCAGGAAAAACAGAATGAGGCAGTTCTTAAGACAATACCAGGCTTTGGTCGGTTATCTTCTGGAAGGGGCGAGACCGTATGAAGATTATCTCTATGGTGGAATGGAGATCTTGAAGGCACAAGATGTGACGGCAGTTTTTTTTGAACCTGAGACTGTACAGGAAGAGAAAAAGATATTATCAGAATATTATGACAATCTTCTTGAGGAGGAGAAGAGGAATATGATAAAAGTGAGGAGCCGCAGTTATAGAGGATTAATTAAATATAGCGTGCTATCTATATTTTTGCTGAGTTTATTGAGTTTAGCGTCTGTATACAGTTTTGGATGGTATATGCCCAGGCAGAAGGGGTTAAGAGCTGCGGAAGACGCCTATATTCGGAAGGATTATAGGTCGATGATTGATTCATTGAAAGGATTTCAGGTTGATGAATTGGATCATGCATGGAAATATATGCTTGCGACGGCTTATATTCAGGGGCAGGCTGTGGATACGTTCAGCGCGAAAGATAAGGAGAATATTCTGAGCAAGGTGACGTATCAGTCCGGTGAGAATGTTCTGGATTATTGGATCCATCTGGGACGTATGGAAGTAAAGGAAGCAGAAGATCTTGCAATGAAGATGTCGGACGATCAACTTCTTTTATATGCATATATGCATGAATTACGTCAGGTGGGAGAAGATGAGGGATTATCAGGGGAAGAGAAAAGCAGTCGAAAGCAGGAGTTGGTGAAGGAAATAGAAGAACTCGCCGGGAAGCTGGGAATTGATACAGCGTCGGGCAATGGGACAAATTATGAATATCAGGAAAAACAGGGGGAGATATGAGATATCTGCTGATACAATCTAAACACGGATATCGGGAGTATCCTATCATGGAGGAAAGGGGATGTGAACAGGAATCAAGAAAAACGGATAGCAGGCAGATAGATGTGAATGAGATTAGCATCAGGAAAGTCCGTAACGATGATAGAGTATTCTGTCTTAGCGGGGAGCGGCACATGTTTGAGCGCGGGGAGAATGTCAGTATATCCTCGGGAGAGGAGGCTGTTATTCAGATACCGGTTCTGGAAAGTTATCTATATATCCGGGGAATGCGGTATTTCTTTGACTGCAAAGAGGAGGAGAATCCAGAATACTTGTATCTGAATCAACAGAGACTAGAAACAGGAGAATCCGAGCTGTGTCCGGGAGATGTCCTGTTTTTAAAGAATATGAAGATAGAAGTATGGAAAGACCGCGTTATTATCTGGGGTGATTCCGGAGATTATACAACGACATTGCGGGAATGTTTCAAGATACAGAGACCATGCGGCTTTCCAATCTATAAACGGTCTCCGAGGCTGATGAAGAAGCCGTCAACAGAAAGAATCTTACTGGAATTTCCGAAAGAAAAAGAGAAACAAGACAGAAAAGGGTTTCTTATGACTGTTCTTCCGTCGGTGGGAATGACTGTGGTGACCGTCGCAATCGGTATGATAACGGGGCGGGGTATCTATCTGCTGATGTCTGCGATGGCAACAGGAATGACGGCGATATTTTCCGGAATCAGATACATAGATGAGAAAGAGGCATTGAAAAACAAGAATCAAAAACAAGAGGAGTCTTATCGCAATTATCTGTGGAGTAAACAGAGAGAAATTGCGGCGGCTTACGAGTGGGAGCAAGAAGTATATGCGTATCAAGTTCCCGGGGGCGACGAGCTTGGAAGGATGGTAAGAGAATACAGCAGCCGGATTTATGAGCGGGTTCCCTCGGATGAAGATTTCCTGAATGTATCGGTTGGTCACTGCCTGGGACAGACGAGTTTTGTGATCGAAGGAAAGGAACCGTCATGGGATGCCGGGAGAGATAAACTTACAGAGAATGTGAAGAATATCAGAGAAAAGTATTCTATGATTGATCAACCAAAGATAGTTGATTTGAAAAAATCACATCTTGGAATAGTCGGGGAGAAAGAGATCTTGTGCCGGCAGCTGAAGATCCTGACGTCACGTATTGCGTGTTTTCAAAGTTATCATGATCTTCGGATGATTGTAATCTATGATAAGGAATATGAAGATGAGTTTCAGTGGATGCGGTGGCTTCCGCATGTGCGGATTCCTGCGCTGAATATGTTTGGGATGGTAAGTTCAGAACGGACAAGAGATCTTGTGCTTGGAAGTATGGGCAGGATTCTGAAGGAACGGGCGGAACATTTAAAAGAGAGAGAAAAGGGGAGTAAGGGGAATTACCTGCCGCATTATCTGTTCTTGATTCAGGAGCCTTCCTGGATTATGGATCACGGAATCATGGAATACCTGCGTATGGAAGGGAAAGAGATGGGCTTCTCTGTTATTTATATTGGCGACGTTAGGGCCAATCTGCCGGAGTATATAGGTACTGTCTTACAAGTCGAAAATTCGGAAGAAGGAAGGTTACTTCTGGATGCCAGAGAATACAAGAATCAGAAAATTAAGCTGTATCAGGCGCAGGATGTGGATTTTGAATGGCTGGCGAGGGATCTTAGCATGGTGGAGCATGAGCAAGGGGTTACCAGTTATATTCCGGGGAATGTTACTTTTTTTGAAATGTATGGTATACAATGTCCGGAAGAACTTGAAATCCGCAGAAGATGGAAAGAGAGCCGTTCTTATAGATCTCTGGCGGTACCTGTCGGGATGCGCTCCGCAGAGGAGACGATGATTTTAAACTTGCATGAGAAAGCTCATGGCCCGCACGGTCTGGTGGCGGGAACAACCGGATCGGGAAAATCAGAATTAGTTCAAAGTTATATTTTATCATTAGCGGTGAATTTTCATCCCCATGAAGTAGGGTTCTTGTTGATTGATTATAAGGGAGGCGGTATGGCAAATATGTTCCATAAGCTGCCTCATCATCTTGGAACAATCACGAATCTGGACGGCGCCGGGAGTATGAGGGCGTTAATCTCGGTGAAGGCTGAATTGTCCCGGCGCCAGAGAATATTTGCAGATTTCCAGGTGAACCATATCAACGGTTACATGAGATTGTTTAAGGAGGGAGAGGCGCATGAGCCGATTCCCCATCTCTTTATCATCAGTGATGAATTCGCGGAATTAAAGAAAGAGCAGCCGGACTTTATGAAGGAACTGGTGTCGGCGGCGCGTATCGGAAGGAGCCTTGGCATTCATTTGATTCTGGCGACACAGAAACCTGCCGGCATTGTAGACGAACAGATTTTGAGCAACAGTAGATTCCGGCTGTGCCTGAAAGTGCAGAATGAAAGCGACAGTAAAGAGATCTTAAAGACGCCTGACGCGGCTAATATCACCCTGCCCGGGAGAGCATATATACAGGTTGGAAATAACGAAGTTTATGAAATGTTTCAGTCCGCATGGAGCGGGGCTTCGTATAGAGAGACGGAGGAACAGACCAGGACGGATGATGAGCGCGTCTATGTGGTAAATGAATTCGGACAGGGAAAACTGATCAATCAGGATTTAAGCGGAAAAAAAGGAGAATATCTCGCGTGCATGACGCAATTGGAAGCGGTGGTCGCGCATATCAGGGAGGTGTTCGAGGATGAAGGAAGGGCAGAAGTAAAGAAGCCGTGGCTGCCGCCGCTTGAGGAGATGATCGTCAGTCCCTGTGCAGGAGTCATAAGAGAGCCGGGGATGAATAAGTTAGAACCCGAGTTGACGGTGAGTCTGGGGATAACGGATATTCCTGAGATACAGAAGCAAAAGGAGCTAAAGCATAGCTTTGTAAAAGAAGGGAATCTCTTATTTGTAGCATCCGCGGGTTTTGGAAAAACGGTGTTTTTAACAACAGTTTTGATGAGTCTGGCTATTTCTTATGATGTGGACGATCTGAATTATTATATTTTGGATTATGGAAATAATGGTTGTATGCCGTTGAAGGGACTTCCTCATACGGCGGAATACATAGCTCTTGATGATAAGGAACGATATTGGAAGTTTAAGAAACGGATTACAGAAGAGATTACTATAAGAAAACGATTGTTTGCAGGATATGCGGCGTCGTCGTGGGAAGCATACCAGGAGTTAACAGGAGAGTCCGTAAAGGTGATCGTGATAGCAATTGATCAGTTTGATGTTGTGAGGGAAGCCGGGATCGAAGAAGAGGAATTCTTTACAAAGATTACGCGGGATGGGGCGGGACTTGGGATCTATACGGTTGCTTCTGCGAACAGAGTGACTGCGATCCGTCAGGCAACTTTGAATAATTTCAACAAAAAGATAGCGGGTTATAATTTTGATGAAAACGAGACATTTCAGACAGTGGGAAGAACGGCGTATAGACAGACAGATAAAAAAGGCCGTGTGCTGGTAGGAGGGAAGAATGTACATGAGGCGCAGATCTATGCGATGGTCCCATGTGAAGATAAAACTGTGTATGGCAGGGCTCTGAAAGGTTTGGTACAAGAGATATGCAGGAAATATCCGGGCAGAGAAGCGCCGCATATCCCGGTTCTCCCATCGGAATTTTTTGTATCTATGATGAAAGAGTATGACAATGACGGCAGCAGTTATCTGGTTGGGCTTGAGGTTGAAGAAGTAGCTTTGAAAGGGTTTGAGCGGACTGCGGGTTTGTTTGTAATCATAGGAAATACAGGAATTGGAAAGACAAATATGCTTAAGGTACTTGCGGATCAGGCAGTTTTAAGAGGCAGAGTCTGTCTGTTTGATTCTCGTAGTATGGAGATGTATGATTACCGCCGGTTTTCAAATGTCTTATACATAGAAGGAAAGAAGGAAGCAGATGCATTTGTAGAAGAACTTTCTGGAGAAATTGAAAGCAGAAGACAATTTTTGAAGGAAAAGCTTCGTGAGAATCAGGGTATAAGCCCAAAACAATTAATAGAAGAGACGCCGTTTTATACGGTATTGATAGATGATCTTGATGATTTTACGGAACTGATGAAGGGAGACTCGGAGCGGGCGGCTTCGCTTATAAAAGAAGGAAGCGCACTCGGCGTTACCTGTATCATTACGGTTCATGCGGCGAAATCCCGGGGAATGAGCGCGATGGATAAGTTGATTAAGCAGGCTGCGGAGGGACTTGTATTAAGTTCACAGGGAGTTGTGCCGATCTTTCCGGTTTTAGCTATGAGAGAGTACCCGAAGTCCAAGGAAGGACTTTTGTTCAAGAACGGCGCCTATCAAAGAGTGCGTCTTCCCCTGCACGACTTTCCGGGAGCGCCGCTTCACAAAAACAAAGCGCCGTCAGAAGAATAAGCAAGGAATCCTGTAACGTGGGCAGGCGGTAAAAGACGGGTGAGAAAGAGAGGGAAAAGATGGCAGATAAGATACAGGTTAACCGACAAAATATAGAAAACGATGCCATGCAGATAGAAAGCGCGGCTTCCTATCTGATGAAAGTACCGTTGGATTCGCAGGATACAAGATCGACGATTCCGGCAAATGCAAACGGTAAGGAGGCATATGAAAGATCTCAGGAGAGAATTTCAGCTTTGGGGGATTTATTAGACCAAGAGGTGGAGAATATTAGAGAGCTCAATGAGGCGTTTGAGAAATTTGACGAGATGATGGGACTGCTTACAGGGAATGTAAGCAGAGGAATATAGATAAGGTAACGACAGGGCGGGGGGTGCGTCTTATACAAAGAAGTGATCATTTAAGTCCGGCAGATATAAAGAGGCAGTGTATGCGAGCGTCAAGCCGTATTGAAGAGGATCAGAGAGTTTTGGAAATTATCGGGAAAAGTATTGACTCGTTTGCAGGAGATCTTGAAATCAAGAGCGAGTCTTTTGAAGCCCTAAAACAGCAGCTTTCGGATTATCATATCATAATTGAAGCGATGCAGATTGCGAACGCTACGGATATGGCAGATTTTAAAGTCTTAGGCGGCGGTGTAGGCGATGAGATACTGGATGGTGAGACGATATTCGCTCAGATGGAGAATTCGCTGAAAATGAAAGAAAGCTATCTGGCGAGTGAAGAGATATATCGGAGAAAGATGCAGACAGAGGAAAACGTACTTTTCTATATATATTATTGCTGGAAAGCCGGGCAATATGAAGCGCTGGCGAATAACAGCCAGAGACTTTATGAGGAGTGGCGGGAGAAAACAGAGAGATTCGATAGGATTGTCGCAGAAACTAATGGTTTATTTGCAGACAGTGAGGGCATACGCGTATTAATACAAAAAGGGCAGACAGAGATTGCAGGTGCATTCCGACAGGGAGTTTATATCTTTAACGGAGACGATCAATGGCGAAGGCAGATTATGAACGCAGGTATGCGTCTTGCTATGGGGTATGATGATAGAGGAGGAGATCAAAATGGTCCGTATACGCTTTGGCAAAGAGGTCTGGATTCTGACAGAAATTATATGAGAGAATTGATTCACAGTTATGAAGAATATGCTGAGTATTCCGACAAAGAAATTGAGGAGTTTCTTCGGAAACTAAATAGTGAAGGATGCGGATATGTTGCATTTGCCAATATTGTCGTAGATGAATACAGGAGAAAAGAAGAAGAGTTCAGACAGATATTCGGTTTTCCTCTTTTTCTTGAGAATGTGAATGGATATAACTATGTAGATTATAACCGTCTTATTATTGACCTCTACTGTGCCAGTGACAATCATAAAGAAGTAAAAGTTATGTGGCGGGAATATGATATATATGATGAGAATGAGGATATTTCTTCCACCAACGGCAGGGGAACGACGCCGGAAGACAGAATATACCGATTTGAAAGATATATGCGGGAGCATGATATATCGGTAAAGATTGAGAATATAGAATGTAAACAGGATGAGGTATATCAGAGATGCAAGGATGAGGAGAAGTCAGGAAACAGGGTGATTATCAGTACTTGTCCGGTAAGGTTGGAAGACAAAGAAGGAGAGCCGGTTCAGACGGACGGAGGACATGCAATGACGGTGACGGGATTAACAGACGACGGAAGAATCGAAGTGTCATCCTGGGGAGAAAAATACTATATTTCACCGGAGGATTCGGATTATGCGGCTCCAGAGAAAAACCGCGCCGGAAATGCATATATTCGTATTCAGTCTGTTCAGTTTTAAGTGGGAGAGGAAAATGATATATTGAGAAAAGCAGTATTTTTTACGTGCGGTATTATATCGTTTCTGATAGCGGCAGAAGGGTATTTGGTAATAAACAGTAGGATAGACGATGAGAATCGTCAGAATATCCGGGAGGAAGCGAAGATGAAGCAGGAATATCAAGAAGCGAGAGGAAAAGTAAGGGGATATCTTAGGGAGATTGGCATAGAAGCGCCGTCCATTGCAGAAGTAGAAGAGAATCCGTATATTTACCGTTATAATCATGAACTTGGAAAAGAAAAAGGATTATTGGACGAAGATCGTCTGAATCGTTACTATCTGAATCTGCAGGCGGTATACAGGGCGAATCTGGATGCATATCTGATGGAAATGTTGGATGTGGAAGACCTGGACGAGGAATTAGTGAATAGTAGTCTGGGATTTGTAAGTCGCAGGGCAGAAGATCAGAACCTGTATGAGAGGGAATCTACTATGGGACTTGCGCATATTTATCAGAGGAATAACCTGTATATCGAATATCTCAGTGAAGAACAGTTAAGTATTTTGAGACAGTCGTTAGAATCAGAAAAAGCGTTGGTAACGAATGAGATTAAAGATATGGTGAGGAATACCTTCAGGGAGGTTGTAAGGGTCCGTAATTCCAGGGATTGGGAGGATAAAAGTGAATTTCTCTACCCGGAAGCCGAGGGGAAAAAACCAAAGATTCCGAACCATGCCTTGGTATTGGGAATTACGAACGCCATGAAATACGATTCGTCGGGGAAACTACTGCCTGACAGATACAGGAGAGAAAAATATGAGTATCTGGACAGGATTAAGAAAGAGAAAGAAAAAGAATATTCTGAGATATTAGGAGCAGAAGTTTATATATTAATAGAATAGGCAAGAAAAACAATATGTAAGATGCAATAAGCAGTCTTAGGACAGTTTGCCGGGGAGAGAAGTAAGAATGGAATCAAGAAAAGAGGAGATGAAGGCAGAAGAAGAATTGAGGAAGGGTAGACAGGTCTGCCGGGAGGAGGAGGAAGAAGACAGAGAGATGGGTGCATATCACCTGCGACTGGAATATATGTACGAACATTGTTCAGAGTATGACCAGGAGATACGCAGAATTCTGGAAGAGCAATGGGAGATGTTAAATAGTCTGAGATTAAGGAAAAAAGAATTTACAGATACCGTCTTATCAAGATATTTGTCTTGGCATATTTAATGTACAATGATATAATACTTTAAAGGGGAGGGTGGATTATGGCTGGCCAGGACAGACGAGAGAGTATTATCGGTCAGATGCAAAAGAGCGAAGCTCCTTTATCCGGAACAAAACTGGCGTCGATGTTCCATGTGAGCCGTCAGGTAATTGTACAGGATATTGCGTTGATTCGCGCTTCGGGTTACGATATTATCTCCACGAACAGAGGGTATATTTTGAATACGGTAAAGTCGGCAAGAAGGGTATATAAAGTACAGCATACGGATGAACAATTGGAGGATGAGCTGTGTGCGATCGTGGATCTTGGAGGCTTTGTTAAAAACGTGATGGTTAACCACAGAGTATATGGACGGATAGAGGTAGAATTGAATGTTGGTTCCAGACGGAGGGCGGCTGAATTTATGGACGACATCCGTAATGGAAAGTCCAGTCCTCTTAAGAATATTACTTCGGATTATCATTATCATACGGTGACTGCAGATAAAGAAGAGATTCTTGATCTAATAGAAGATATGCTGAGAGAGAAGGGATATCTGGTGGAAACAGGCTGCTGATTTTGATTGATACGACGAAGCGTCGGGGAATCGGTAAATTAGCGATAATGGATAGTGTAATGCAGATAACAGTAGAGATACCAGAAAGGAGGAAGAGATATGGCAGAACACAAGATTATTACGATTGGCCGTCAGTTTGGAAGCGGGGGCCACGAGATTGGGAACATATTGGCAACCAGGCTTGATATCCCATTGTATGACAATAATCTGGTCAGGATGGCGGCGGAGAAGTTAGATATCAGAGAAGAAACAGCGCGGGCAGTTGACGAGACGACGCTGAACGGTTTCTTGAGAGGGTATGTAATCTCGCCGATGGGATATAAGGATTCGATTCGTTCGGATGAATATATTAAGCCGTTGAATGAACAGTTATATGAGCTGCAGTCGGAGATCATTCGGAAATTATCGGAAAGGGGATCTTGCGTGATCGTAGGCAGATGTGCGGATTATATTCTTAAGGGCGCTTTGAATTGTATCGATGTTTTTATTTGCGCCGATATAGAGGACCGGATTAGAAGGATTGCGGCAAGATATGATCTTTCGGAAAAGAAGGCGGCGGACAGGATTAAAAGGATCGATCGTGAGAGAAAGTACTATTATGAGTCTCATACGGGCCGCGAGTGGGGCAGTCCGTTATCACATCAGATTTTGCTTAATGTGAGCAGGCTTGGAGTGGACAGGGCTGCGGGTATGTTAGAGATGATATATCGTGGGAAGTTTTCTTAAGACATCAATAAGATATGAACCGTACGGTGCGGAAGACATAAGAGGATCGGGCAGGGTAGACCATAGGCGCTACCCTGCTGGTTTTATATACCATAGTTTTTGTCTGCATATAAAAATGAAAGGGAAGTCGTATATATTATGGATATGATAAAAGAGATTCTTATGGATACCGGCATAGACAGTCTGAAGATGCTGCCGTATCTGTTTGCGGCATTTGTGTTGATCGAAGTTTTGGAACAGTATTCGGGCGCATGTACGGAGAAGATACTTTTGAAAGTGGGAAAGGCAGGTCCTGCGGCAGGAGCTTTGCTTGGGTGTATTCCTCAGTGCGGCTTTTCTGTTATAGCGGCGAATCTCTATGCCGGTGGGATTATATCGATGGGGACGCTCGTGTCGGTTTTCATAGCAACTTCTGACGAGGCTATTCTGATTATGATCGGGAATCCGAATGCTGCTGCAGAAGTGTGTTCATTACTTGCGGCAAAGATTGCGATCGCGGTAATAACGGGATATCTTGTAGATCTGTTATCGGCAAAGAAGATAACGGCGCTGGAGGGTAAGGGAAATCTGTGCAGAGAATGGGGCGGCCATAATGAAGAGAAAGGAATCGTACGGTCGGCATGGGATCATACAGCTAAGATATTCTTATATCTCTTTTTATTTACAGGCGGGTTGAATCTTTGTGTAGAAGTGTTTGGAATAGAGCAATTGTCAGAGTTCTTATTAGGAGATACGCTGCTGCAGCCTTTGGTCGCTGCTGCAGTCGGGCTGATTCCGAATTGTGCGGCGTCTGTGATTCTGACACAGTTGTATCTTGAGGAGGCGATTTCTTTTGCTTCTGTCATCTCCGGTTTGTGTACAGGCGCTGGTATCGGACTTGTCGTACTATGGAAGGTGAATCAGGATAAGCGGGAGAACTTTAGAGTGATCGCCGTATTGTTTGCGGCAGCCGTGTCGGCGGGTATAATTTTGGAGATATTGGCATAAAGAAAATTGTATAATGAAAATGGGGAAAAATAGAAAAAAGTATACTATATAGACACATTGTACAGGGTTTAAGAATTCTAATTGCATTTTTGAAAGAATGTGTTATAATATTCACGACTCGGTGACGAGGTTTAATCAGACAAAGCATGAGTTTTACTTCTGACTGGATAGAGCGCCAGAAGAAATGAGGAGGAATTAGGATGGCTACAAAAAGAGCAACATCTGTAACTAAGAAAGCAGAGGCAGTGAATACTGCAAAAGAAACTGTCAAGGAGACACAGGCGACAGAAAAAGCGGCAAATAGCGCGGAAAAGACAGAAAAGGCGGAACCGGGGAAAGAACCGGCGGACGCTGCGACTCAGCCGGTTAAAGCATCTGTGGAAGAAAAAACTGCGGAAGTAGAAGTCAAAGCACCTGAGAAGAAGACATCGACAAAAACAACATCAGTAAAGAGACAATCTCCGGCGAAGAAAGAGACAGCCGCGAAAAAGGAAACAGTAGTGAAGAAAGAGACTGCAGTAAAGAAGGAAACGACGAAGAAGGCGCCCGTGAAGACAACAGCAAAGAAGGAAACAACGAAGAAAGAGATCAAGATAAATGCAATTGTCGAGGATCATGGGAGACAAATAGAAGAAAGTGCGATTGTTGCTAATGTCAAGAAAGCATGGAAAGCATCCGGTAAGAAGATTGGCGATATTAAGACAATAGAATTGTATATCAAGCCAGAAGAGAATGCTGTATATTATGTTGTGAACGGGACGGATACAGGAGCGGTTGCATTATATGAGTAAGTCGAAAAAACTGCTGCACGATGTGCGGCAGTTTTTTTACGGAACGAATATATCATATTGTATTAAAAAGCCCATAATGATATAATCTATAAGTGACAGGAAATGATAAGGAGAAGATATTATGGAAATGGCATGGAGTGTGGAGGATAACATATTGCGAGGCATGGACGGACCGACAAGCGTGTTCCTGGCGGGGTCTTTTCAGGCGGCAGTTATAAGTTTTGCCGTGATCATTGCGGTTGGCGTGGTTATCTGCCTTTTCGGACTGAAATTAGTTAGAATCTTGTCAGCGCTCATAGGATTAGCCGCGGGTGTTTGTATTGGAATAGCAATAGCGTCTGTTCTTAAATTCACCGGCATGCAGACTCTCATAGCAAGTTTGGTTTGTGCATTGGTATTGGCCGTGCTGTGCGCCGTGATTCGTAAGTTCGGGATCTTTGTGTTAACTCTTATCAGTACGATGGGGATTGTATCTTCACTTCTTTGGCCGCGTACATGGATATTGGCGGGAGTATGCGCTGCGGTGTCATTGATTATGTCGGTGTTGTCAATACTTAAGACAGAGGCGGTTGTTACTGTTGTTACAGGGATATCCGGAGGATTGTCTGCAGGGATGTCTATAGCCGCGCTGATTGGCCTTAATGAGAAGAACTGGTGGATTGGGTACGTGATCAGCGCGGCGCTGGCGCTTATAGGTATCTGGTTCCAGTTTATGATGCAGTCGAGAAAGATCGGAAAGAAAGAAAAAGTATATTCGAGACAGGTACGGGAGGAGGTGTCAATGGAATCTGAGGTAGAACGGGCCAGATTGATCCTGGAGGACGACGAAGAGGATGGAGAGGGCGAAGACGACAGCGATATCGTCATAGGTTCCGGTAAAAAGAATAAAGAACGAAAGAATAAGAAGAATCGCAGAGATCAAAAAGAAAAAGGTAAAAAAGACGGCAAAAAGATAAAAAAGGATAGAGGCAGTTCGGAAGATCAGGAGGATGACGACATTACTTTCATAAACGAAGAACTATGAAGGAATGACCAATTTTGCCCAGATCTAGACGGTTGGTTGTTTTTTTGATCAGATGTGATATAATACCATTATGACACTGGCATACTATTTTATGATTGAAGAAAGGGTATGTTGAAAAAAGAAAGCGAAGGAGGCCCTGGTATGAAGATAGATATGCATTGCCATGTAAAAGAGGGCTCTATTGACAGTAAAGTAAGTTTGGATGAATACATTACAAAACTGAAAGAGCATGGATTTGAAGGAATGTTGATTACGGATCATGATACTTATAAGGGATACCGTCATTGGAAGTATCATATGAAAGGAAAGGTGCATGAAGATTTTGTAGTGTTAAAAGGAATTGAATATGATACCCGGGATGCGGGACATATTATCTGTATTATGCCTGAAGGCGTTAAGATGCGCCTGTTAGAGATGCGCGGTATGTCGGTCAGCGTACTAATTGATTTCGTACACCGGCATGGGGGAATACTCGGGCCGGCGCATCCTTGCGGGGAGAAGTATCTGAGCTTTACGAACACGAAGAGATTCTACAAATCGCCGGAGATTATTAAGAGATTCGATTTTTTTGAAGTGTTTAACGCCTGTGAGCCGGAGGAATCGAATAGGGGAGCGATGAAGCTTGCCATGAAGTATAAGAAACCTGGAATCGGCGGAAGCGACGCGCATAGGCTTGACTGTGTATCGATGGCATATACAGAACTTCCGGAACGGGTGACCTGTGAGACAGAGTTGATATCATTGATCCGCAGTAAAGCGCCGATCGGAGTCGGCGGTACGATCTACGGCAAGACGACGAAGGATAAGATAGGAAAGGCGAATAAGCTGTTGGTATATTCTTTCTGGTTTTATAATAAAGGCGGCGAGCTGTTAAAGAGACGTAAGAGAAAAGAGAAGGGGCAGATTGAGAATCCGATTGATCCGATTGATCCGATTGAGATACCTTACCTGAAACTTCGGGGGCAAAAGATGTAGTTGAAAAAAACAGGAATGTTGGAAAATCATTTTTCGGCAATCCTGTTTTTTATTTCCGCGGGCAACAGGCCGAACGGGCATGCCTGTTCGGAGGTTCCCGCGGACAGTATGTCGGATTGACTCTATAAAAAGAGCAGTCCTATATGATATATGATTACGCTCATTCCCCACGCAGTCAGTATTTGAAAGGTAAGAATGCTAAAGGTAGCTTTAAGGCTGCCAAGTTCCCGATGAATGGTCGCTATGGTCGCAGTACAAGGAACATATAACAGGCAGAAAACCATTAGCGAATATGCGTTGGCGGCGCCGAAGCCAAGGCTCCCCAGAGTGGCGACCATGGCGTTCATGCCATTGGCGGTTGTAATATTCTGAATACCGAACAATACACTGCAGCTGGATACGACGACTTCTTTTGCTGCAATTCCGGCGATCAGCGCTACGATAATCTGCCAATATCCCAATCCGGCAGGTTTAAATAGAGGAACGATAGCTTTTCCCGCCAGGGAACCGAAGCTTTGTGTAATATCCGTGACATAACCATGGGGTCCGAAGTTCAGAAGCCCCCACATGATGACGGAGGCGATGAAGATAACGGTGCCGGCTTTTGTCAGGTAATCCTTGATCTTTTCCCATACATAGATGAAGATGGTTCGGGCATTGGGAGACTTGTATTCCGGCAGCTCGATCAACAGTGCGTGATCAGCCTTGCTCCCGTCGATTTTAGATAGAAGGAAAGCGGTGGTTATGGCGACTGCAATACCCAGTAAGTACATGGAGTAACAGACGATCATGGCATATTTTCCAAAAAACATAGAGGAAAAAAGTACGTAGATCGGAAGCCTGGCGCTGCAAGACATAAAAGGGGTAATCAGTATCGTCTTGAATCGATCGTGTTTGTGTTCTAAAGCTCTGGAGGCCATAATTGCCGGAACGGAACAGCCGAAACCAAGGAGAAGAGGGAGGAACGCCCGACCTGACAGTCCAAGCCGGCTCATGATATCGTCCATTACAAAAGCAACTCGCGCCATATATCCACTGTCTTCCAGCAGCGCAAGAGCAAGAAACAGGATAAATATATTCGGCAGGAACGTAAGGATTCCTCCGACGCCGGAGATGATTCCGTCGATAATCAAAGAGCGGAGCATAGGACTTACATTCAGAGCGGTAAGCCCGTTACCTGTAAAGAATGAGAATTCCTCCAATATGATCTCAAAATAACCTTTTAGCCAGTCGCCGATTGTAAAAGTCAGAAAGAAGACCAACGCCATAATTCCGAAGAAGATTGGCAGGCCAAACCAACGATGAGTTAGATAATAATCGATTCTGTCGGTTGTCTCCTCCTTTTTGGCTTTATTAACCAGGGTTTCTTCGATCACTTCTTCAATAAAATCATATTTCTGGTTTATGATATCCTTTTCATAACTGCGGTTGATGATAGAGTCAATATCAAGAGGATATTGGTTTGCGACAGTTTTGTCCATCTCCAGATGTTTGACGGCGTGCCATCGATAGTTGGAAAGATCGGGATATCTTTCTTTTAATCGAAGTATGATTGTGTCAATCTTGTCTTCAATCTCATCTTCGTAAACCATGGCGTATTCATCATGGTGGTTATGTACGTGAGAAGAAGATTTGCCGGTGTGGTGGTGGATGAAAGGACCTTGTTTGGTATATTGGCTATGGTGGGCCACAGCATGCATCAGAATGGAGAGTCCGGATCGTTTTCTTGCCGATACCGGTATGGCGGGGATGCCAAGCATCTCCGGAAGCCGGTGAAGATCAATCTCCATTCCGCGTTCTTCTACGATATCCATCATATTCAACGCAAGCACCACAGGCTTATTCAGTTCAATGAGCTGCAATGTCAGGTAGAGGTTGCGTTCCAGGCAGGAAGCATCGACGACATTGACGATTACGTCTACTTCGTTGCTCATGATACATTCACGGGCCACAGTCTCCTCCATTGTATAGGAGGTTAAACTGTAAGTGCCGGGGAGATCAATCAGCTTAAATTCCTGTCCTTCATAGACTGTCTTCCCTTCCTTTTTCTCTACAGTTACACCCGGCCAGTTGGCAACCTTTAGATTGGCGCCGGTAAATGCATTGAAGAGAGTCGTTTTTCCGCAATTCGGGTTCCCGATAAATCCGACGTTGATTGTATCACTCATGATGCCTGTACCTCCGTAATCTCAATATGGTCTGCGATCCGCTTTCCAAGAGCAAAGCGCGTGCCCCGGAATCTGGCGGTAAGAGACCCTTTCTTATCATTATTAAGTACTGTAATCAGAGAACCCTCTGTAAGACCCAGCGCCTGCAGCCGTCGTTCCAACTGTAATTCAATATCTATGGACTCGACACGGTAGGTCATGTGATTCTGGCCCTGTTTTAGCGTCATATAGAATTCACCTCGTAAATGTTATTGATAATTATTATCTATTACACGTTTATCATAACACTATTTGACGGGAAAGGCAATGTGAAGTATACTGTTATTTACAAGTTTATGGGGAGAAATATCTTTGAAAGAAACGCCCCGGTTTACAGGAGGATAAAGATGCAGTTATACTACTTTATATTATATTTTTACATATATGGATTTCTGGGATGGTGTACGGAGGTATGTTATGCGACCCTGCGGGAAAAGAAGTTTGTAAACAGAGGCTTTTTAAATGGTCCGATTTGTCCCGTCTATGGAATAGGGGTCGGCGTCGTCGTGTTCTTGCTGGCGTCCCGGGATTGGAGTCTCGTGTCGTTATACGTGGTGTCTACAGGGTTGGTTACGGCAATTGAAGGTATTACAGGGTATCTTATGGATAAGATATTTCATCATAAGTGGTGGGATTATTCCAATCAGCCTTTGAATATCGGAGGATATGTGTGTCTTTTGTTCTCGCTTGCATGGGGAATTGCGTGCGTACTCATCGTGCGGGTGATTCATCCGGTCATTTACAGAGGACTTACGTGGGCGCCGGTCACGCTGGGAATCGTGATTCTGGTAATTTTCAGCGCGGCATTGTTTGCAGACGTGTGTACGACGACGGCAGGAATTATGAAACTGAATAAGAAACTAGAGACGATGGAAAAGATTGCAGTAGAACTAAGGGAAATTTCAAATCTGTTGGGCGAGAATCTTCATGAGAATGTCATGGGAACGCTGGAACGTTCGGAAGAAGCAAGAATTCATTTAGATATGGCGGCGTCGGAACTGCGGGAGAAATGGGGAACCATTTCGGATGAGAAGAAGGAATGGGCGGAATTGAAGGATAAATATGCGGGATTGAAAAATAAATATGATGAATTGTCGGAACGCAGCAGTCTGATAACCCGAAGGCTTATCGGGGCATTTCCCCGGATGGAATCCCGGTTTTATAAGGATCACCTGACGGAATTGAAGAAATATATATGGAAAAAGTAACATAAAAGTTGCATCCGTGGGTTTATCTGTGGTAGAATACGACTTAACATTATGTCTTTACATATGCAGATATATGAAGTAGAAGAACAGGAGGGTATTGCGATGGGAATGACAATGACGCAGAAAATCTTGGCGGCTCATGCGGGTCTGGATTCTGTGACGGCGGGACAGTTGATAGAGGCGAAACTGGATGTGGTTATGGCAAATGATATCACGGGACCTATGGCGCTGCCGATATTCAGGGAGATGGCCGAAAAGGTATATGATAAAGATAAGGTGGTTCTGGTTCCTGATCATTTTACTCCGAACAAAGACATCAAATCAGCGGAGAATTCTAAGTCGATCAGAGAGTTTGCGAGGGAGCAGGGGCTTACCTGGTATTTTGAACAGGGAAAATCAGGTGTGGAGCATGCGATTCTTCCGGAAGCCGGCGTTGTAGTAGGAGGCGAATGTATTATCGGAGCAGATTCCCATACCTGTACATACGGAGCTTTGGGAGCGTTCTCTACCGGCGTGGGTACGACGGATATCGCTACAGGGATGGCAACCGGGGAACTCTGGTTCAAAGTTCCAAGCGCGATAAAGTTTGTGCTGACAGGGCAGCCGGGCGCATACGTCAGCGGTAAAGATATTATCATCCATATCATCGGTAAGATCGGCGTGGACGGGGCTTTATATAAATCCATGGAATTCACGGGCGACGGAATTGCTCATCTTTCGATGGACGACAGATTTACCATGGCGAATATGGCGATCGAAGCGGGAGCTAAGAACGGAATCTTCCCGGTTGATGAGAAGGCAGAAAGTTATATGAAAGAGCATTCAAAGAAAGAATATAAGATCTATGAAGCCGATGCAGACGCCGAGTATGACGAGGTGGTCGAGATTGATCTTGCACAGGTACGCCCGACGGTTGCATTCCCGCATCTTCCGGGTAACGCGAAGACCATCGATGAGATCGAGGCGATGGAGCCGATTGTGATCAACCAGGTGGTGATCGGGTCCTGTACCAACGGACGTATGGAAGATATGCGGAAGGCGGCGGCGATACTTAAAGGCAGGACGGTTCATCAGGACGTTCGTGTGATGGTAATTCCCGCGACGCAGAAGATCTATAAACAGTGTATAAAAGAAGGGCTTCTGGACATCTTTGTAGACGCGGGATGCGCGGTAAATACGCCGAGTTGCGGTCCGTGTATGGGAGGTCATATGGGAGTAATGGCGGCCGGCGAGAAGTGTGTATCCACGACGAACCGCAATTTTGTAGGCCGCATGGGACATGTGGATTCCCTGATCTATCTTGCTTCGCCGGAGGTGGCGGCGGCAAGCGCTATTGCAGGTTGTATTGCGAATCCAGAGAAAGTAGGTGACAGATAATGCGGGCGACAGGACATGTATTCAAATATGGTGATAATGTAGATACGGATGTAATTATTCCGGCAAGGTATCTGAATTCTTTTGACGCGCAGGAGCTGGCGAGTCACGCGATGGCAGATATTGATCCGGAGTTTGTGAATAAGGTAAAACAGGGAGATCTTATCGTTGCAAATAAGAACTTTGGCTGCGGTTCTTCTAGGGAACATGCTCCATTGTGTCTTAAGACTGCGGGAGTAAGCTGTGTTATCGCGGAGACTTTTGCCCGTATATTCTATCGAAACGCGATAAATATCGGACTTCCGATTATTGAATGCCCGGAGGCGGCGAAAGGGATTGAAGCAGGCGATGAAGTAGAGGTAGATTTTGACAGCGGAAAAATCTACAATCGTACCAAAGGCACCGAATTCCAGGGACAGCCCTTTCCGGAGTTCATGCAGAAATTGATTGCCGCGGGAGGATTGGTAAAGTATACAAATAGTAAGAGACAGGCGTAAAAAGAAGGGTGGAAAATGAGTCTTTATTATAAAAGTACTAGGAATTCGGAATTAAGAGTAACTGCGTCGGAGGCAATCCTTAAGGGACTGGCTCCGGACGGAGGGCTGTTCGTCCCTGAGAAGCTTCCGATCTTAGACGTGCCGATGCGGGAGCTTGGGAAGATGACATATCAGGAGACGGCATATGCGGTGATGAAACAGTTCCTGACTGATTTTACAGAAGATGAATTAAAAGACTGTATTACTAAGGCATATGACGATAAGTTCGATACGGAAGAGATCGCGCCGCTGGCAAAGGTGGACGGCGTCTATTATCTGGAATTGTTCCATGGAGCTACGATTGCGTTCAAGGATATGGCATTGTCGATTCTGCCTCATCTTATGACTGCATCTGCAAAAAAGAATCGGATTGAGAATAAGATCGTAATATTGACTGCGACGTCGGGGGATACCGGGAAAGCGGCTCTGGCAGGGTTTGCGGATGTGGAAGGCACCCGGATTATCGTGTTCTATCCGAAGAACGGCGTCAGTAAAGTGCAGGAACTGCAGATGGTAACGCAGAAGGGAGATAACGTGGATGTGGTTGCGATCCACGGAAACTTTGACGACGCGCAGAGCGGCGTGAAAGCGATATTTGAAGACAAGGAGTTTGCGGCGGAACTTGCAGAGCAGGGATATCAGTTTTCTTCTGCGAATTCTATCAATATCGGGCGTCTGGTGCCCCAGGTTGTGTATTATGTCTATGCGTATGCAAAGCTTCTGGAGAATGAAGAGATCGGGGAGGGAGAGGAGATTAATGTAGTAGTTCCCACCGGGAATTTCGGGAATATTCTGGCCGCTTATTACGCGAAGCAGATGGGAGTCCCAATCGCGAAGCTTATCTGTGCTTCCAATGAGAATAAAGTATTGTTTGATTTCTTCCGGACGGGGATCTATGATAAGAACCGTGAATTTGTACTGACTTCTTCTCCATCTATGGATATCCTGATCTCCAGCAATCTGGAGCGGCTGATCTATCTGATCGCCGGAGAGGATTCTGCGAAGACGAGGGAATTAATGGAAGGACTCGGCGGCAGCGGCCGTTATACGATTACAGAGGAGATGAAGGCGAAGCTTGATGATTTTGCGGCGGGATATTCTTCTGAAGAGGAGACGGCAGAGCAGATCAAAGCGGTCTATGAGAAGACAGGATATGTGACGGATACCCATACGGCGGTTGCGTCCCATGTCTGCGGGCAATATCAGAGGGGAACAGACGACAAGAAGAAATATGTAGTCGCGTCAACGGCAAGTCCATATAAGTTTGCGAAAAGTGTGATGACGGCAATTGATGGAAAATATGCTGCGTCGGATGAGCTTGTATTGATTGAAGAGCTGCAAAAAATATCGGGAACAGTTATGCCCCGGGCAATTGAAGAGATATTGAATGCAGAGATATTACACACTTTGGAATGTGATGCAGATAAAATGAAAGAGATTGTAAAAGGTTTATGTATTTCTTGTTGAAAAACGTGAAATAATAGAGTATAATATGTGGTAGAAAACCTGGGATGTACGATACTCTTGTAATTTTGAACCTACAAAACTTTAAAC
>OFGB01000719.1_pt1 | contig 23121 bp, 18 predicted proteins | sample 1521491 | NCBI WGS metagenome assembly OFGB01 (sample SAMEA3504095, study PRJEB24116) | mouse gut metagenome | biome: mouse gut; feature: mouse-associated habitat; material: faeces | place: Denmark | collected 2011
TCGGATTGACTGTTTCCTTATACGGGAACTCTGTCGGTATTTCTTCCCATTGACTCGCAAGCCACCAATCTAATTCATTCAGAACTACATTGGAGAGCAGGGGCGAGATAATACCGCCCTGCGGCGTCCCGACTTCCGGGAATCCAATCCCGGCCACCTCCGCTTTTAACATAGCGGATAGGATACAGAGCAGCTTTTTGTCATGGATTCCCATTGTCCAGAGCTGTTTCAGCAGTTTTCCGTGGTTCACGTTGTCGAAGAACCCCTTGATGTCTATATCTACGACATAGTGGAGATTGCTTCTCTGCATATCCTTATGAACCTGAGCGATTGCGTGCTGTTGGTTCCTGTTAGGGCGGAATCCATAGCTATGGTCGTGGAATTTAGCCTCACATATCGGCTCCATGACCTGCAATACGCACTGTTGTATCAGCCTGTCCATAATTGTCGGTATTCCAAGCGGGCGTTTCTTTGTTGGGTCATTTCCTTTCGGAATCTCTACCCGCCGGACACTTTGCGGAACGTACCAGTCTAACTTGTGCTGTACGGAAGAAATTAGCTGTTCATCAGAGAGTGTTGCTAATTCTGTAATTGTTTTTCCATCTGTGCCGGGTGTCATGCTCCCATGATTTTTCTTGATGTTGCGGTATGCCAGCCGTATATTTTCGGGCAATGCAATGATTTCAACCAGATGTTTGAAAACTTTACCCTTACTGCTGTCGGCGTACAGCTTATCTTGAATTTCCTGAAAGTCATAATACTCGGCGTGCCTTAACTTATCTTTCTTTTGTGCCTTTCCTGTTGCCATAGTCGGTTACTTGTCCTCACTTTCGTTTGGATTTTCGCCTTTCTTAGTCCTACTCGAACCTATGCGTGTTTATTGATTATGATTTTATTTCTGTTCCTGACTACAGCCCGTCCCTCCACCGCTTACTTTGTTCACGGCTTCACAGGTAGCATGGCTGCTCTTTCCTCCCGGATTAAGAACGGTTATACCGCACCTCCCATAAGGGCGACACGATTTTCCCGTTCAGTGCTTCATCGTGCGTATCCACTCCACATCCGGGGCTTTCCACGTTCCGATATTCCTATCTGTGCATAATACCCTTAACCCTGCCCTTTAGGCCTGTATGCTTGATGATGCCTGTAACACCATAGGGAATTTCATATCGACAAATCTTACTTTCCCCCACATACGCCGTTTTCACGGCTATGGCATTTCTACCATATCCCGTTATAGACCTGTACATTCGGGCTTTTGTCAGCGGTAGTCAGCCGCATTCTGGACATAGGTACTTTATAGACCTCCGGCCTAACACCCCCGGCCACCTCTGGCTCGGTTTTGCTTTATCCCCAAAAGGGACAGTCGCAGGTGCAGACAGCCGACTTCAGCGTGCTGTGTCAGTTGTGGGAAATACGTCCCGTTTCTTCCAACGCAGTATCAAGGGAAGCGTTTCAGGGCGTTACCCCGTCATTCCACTTCTCGGAATATCAGTTAGAAAGGCTGTTGCCTTTCCGTCACTTTTACCTCTTTGCAGGAAAATCCTACGCAAAGTTTATATGCGACAACGTGTCGCTGCACTATCAAAGGGAGCCAGTCTTGCGCCGCAGGAAATCAAAATGCTTTTGGCTGTCTTGCCAGAGACGAAAAGTCAAGGACTTTTTCATCAAATTCAAAAAGAAGTCACATTTTGCGGACTTCCTCACGGAGCAGACGCTTGATTTTGTCCTCCATCGTCTCTTTTGCGGTCTGGCTGAAATGGACACGGACGATATAGGTTGTCTTGCCGATCTGCTTTCTGACAGTCGGGCAAGTGGCGGTGTTGGTTGCGGTATTGTTCATTCAAAATCCTCCTGTAAATGAAAAATGCCCGGTGACTGTTCATCATCGAGCGGTGTCGGTATGAGGGAACAAGGCAAGGCGGCAACATTAAGGTATCTATAAAAACCTTGCCGTCTTTGCCATGCTTGCCGTGTTCCTGTTGTCAGTCTCGGAGATAGCAGACCCATGCTGTGCCGTCTTTCTCGGTCACAAGTCTGTCCCCGATACGGCTCTTTGCCGTCCTCATGGTGCGTGAGGAAATCCCACGCTCATTGACTGCCTTTTCCAGTTCTGCGCTCGGCATACGCTTTCCGTCCGCAAGCAGTTCCAGAATGAGCATTTGCGCCTGTGCGGTCTTGCTCTCGGTCTTGGCGGTGTCCGTCCCGGCAAGAAGCTCGTCAGCGGTAATGTCATAAGCTCCTATCCACGCAAACCCTTTCTCGTCTCCCAGAGAAAAGGCAATGGACTGTCCGGGCGGCGCAAGGGAGCTTTTCTCATGGATCAGCACCCTCGTTGTGGGGCTGTCCTTCAGCTTGCCGATAAAGAGCAGACTGCGGACTGCCGCCGTAATGTCGATAGACCCTAATCCCCGGTAGGTGCTTTGCGTTCCTGCGGCTTTGTTGAGGTGTCCTATCAGCACGATAGCGCACCCGGTAGCCTGTGCAATGTCTCCCAGACTGCGGAATATCGGGCGTACCTCGTTTGCCCTGTTCATGTCCACATCTGCGCCCAGAAAAGCCTGTACCGGGTCAATGATAACCAGCCTTGCGTTGTTTTCCCGGATTGCCCTTGCTATGCGTTCATCGGCAAGGGTCAGAGGTGCGTCCCTGTCATCAATGACAAGTACTCGTTCAAGGTCTGCGTCTGCTTCCGTCAGTCGGGGCTTGACCGTATCGCCCAGACCGTCCTCGGCAGTCTGGTAAATGATATTGAACGGTTCAAGGGTTTCCATACCGGGCAAGGGCTTTCGGTTGGTGCAAGCCGCCGCCAGACGCATGGCGAAGTAGGTCTTGCCCTCTCCGGGGTTGCCCTGTATGATGGTCAGCTTTCCAAATGGGATATACGGAAACCATAACCAATCCACGCTCGTCAGCTCCACATCTGCCATACGGAGCATGGGGACAGGCTGGGCGGTGGGCAGCTCTCGCAGCGTGATTGTCTCGGCTATGAATTTGCGGTTTGGAATATCCGCTTGCTGACGGAGAACATCGTTCCAGTCTTTCCTTGCCGGGACAAGGCGAATGACGGCGATCTCGCCGGGAATGGACTTTGCCAGTCGTGTGCAGGCTTCATTTCCTGCGGCGTCGCTGTCAAGGCAGAGGAACACTTTTCGGGTGTCCTTGCGTTCAGAAAGAAAACGGTCAAGGGCTTTGCCAGAAACGCCGCCCAGGGCAAGATAGCTCCTTGTCTGCCACTCCTGCGGATAAAGGCAGATAAAGGACAAAAGGTCTATCGGCGCTTCAAAGACAAAGAGCTGACTGCCGTTGCCCTCATAGCGGAACGGATAGGACTTGTCAGACCCGGCAATGTCCTGTCTGAATGGGTCTGCCGTTCCTCGCACATGGGCGTATCTCGGCGTACCGTTTCGGTCTCTGCCGACAAAGACAACATTGTGCCGCTTTGCGTCCTCGTAAATATCCCCAGAAAGAAGAAAAGCCTCAACAAGCGTTTTGTTGAGACCCCGGCTTTCGCAAAGATATTGAATTGTTCTGTCGGCTGTTCGGTTGTGCAGGGGCAAGTGAAACGCTGTGGGCGGTGCGGTGGTGGCTTCGGTCTGTCCTTCGCCGCTTTCGCCGGTCAGCATTTGGACGGCTTCGGGAAAGGACTTGCCGTAAAACTCCATGACAAAATCAATGGGATAGCCGCCCTTGCTCTGGCTGTGGCGAAACCACTTGTTTCCTCTGACGGTCAAGCTGTCATGTTCTTTCCAGCGGTATTCTCGTCCGCTTTTGATAAGTGTCTCTCCCTGTGTGCGGAGAAAATCTTCCAGACTGACGGCGTTTGCCCGGTCAATCTGTGCTTGGGTGTAATTCATCGTGACATATCCTCCTTTTTGTGTCGTGTTTTGGGTCGATTTTGGAGCGTTTGCTCCGCTGTGCGCTCTTGAAATCTTGTGGCAGTATCTACGCACGACTTGACCTTCCAAAGGCGGTGTAAATCGTCTCTGACGGTCTTAAACTCGCCGTAGGTGGTGCTGTGTTCCTGTTCCAGACGGTCATACTCTGCGGACAGCTTTTTCATATCCACCTTGCCGCCCGGGAACTCCTCGGTCAGCTTGCGCCTTGCGGTGTAAAACTGTTTCAGCTCAGCTTCATGCTCTGCCTTGTATTTCGCTCTGGGCTTCTCAAACTTGATTTTCTGCAAGCCGTCAAAGACCGGCTTCAAGCGGTGGAAGGTGTCCCGGTAGTCTTGGAGCTGGCGTATGGCTTTCATTCGTGCGGTCTGGGTGTCCAGCGTTGCCTTTAGGCTGTTGACGGTTGCGCTGTGGCTCTCCACACGGCTTTCCAGATCCGCAAGGGTGTAAATGCCGTTCTCACGGAGATAATTGAAAGTCTCGTTCATCTCCTTGAGGTTGCTGATTTTGCCTTTCTGCGAATAAGCCCCGGCTTTGCGCTGGGTGTAGTAGGCGTTCAGCAGGGAAACAAGGTCGGGAGCCTGCGGCTTGGCAAGCTCGGCTTTCATCTCCGCTATCCAGCCGACAAGGGCATTGATTTTGTTTCTGACCTCACGGATAAGGGCGTTGGTGGCTTTGATCCAGCGGTTGAACTCGCCCTTTTCGGTGCGTATGCCTTTCTTCTCCATAGCCCGGACGGTTGCACCCTCGTGAATGGTGGGCAGTAAGTCCACGCCCTGACGCTCATAGCTTCGGTGGTCGATACGGACATCAAGCCCTTTCTCGGCAAACTTGGCGTTGCATAGTTCAGCCCATGTCTGACGCCAATGTTCCAGCGTTTCGGGTCTGCCCCAGTCGGTGGTCGGGACTGCGTTGAAAACAAAGTTTCCGTCTGCGTCCCTTATGCGATTGCCGTTCTCGTCCAGCTCGTACACTCGGCGTTGCTTAAATCCCCATTTGCCGTCCTGCTCGATGGGTCGGATAGGACAGAGGAAATGGAAATGGGGGTTGGGCGTGCCGCCGTCCCCATGCTCCTTTTCGTGAAAGGACACATCAACGGTCATGCCACGGCTCACAAAATGCTCCAACAAAAATTTCCTTGCCAGAGCGATATTTTCCTCAAGGGAAAACTCATTCTGCAAGGAAATCTCAAAGCTGTATGCAAGCTGGGCGTTCTTGCCACGCTCGGCTTTCTCTACGGCGTTCCATAGGGTCTGGCGGTCTGCGTATTCTGGCGGCGCATGGGGCGGCAGGAGAATTTCGGAGCAGATCACGCCGCCCTTTCGGGTGTAGTCGCTGTACTCGCCGTAATACTCGCTGTACAGCTTTTCACCGGAACGGTAGGCGGCAGAAGCAATCGCTGACTGCCCCTCACTGCGTTTCGTTTGGTCTACTGTGAAGTGGAATAGTGCCATCGGCTTTCATCTCCTTTTCCCGGTTGATTCTGCTGATATGGGTAATCGCCATGTGGTGGACGGCTCTCTGGACTTCGGGCAGAGAAAAGATGTGTTCCATCAGCTCGATAATCTCTGTCCGGGTAAGCTCCTTGACCTCCGGGGCAACGCTCTCAATCGTGCCGCCCAGATTGCAAAGGCGGTGGGTGCGCTTCTTGCGCTCGCCCTTTTCCAGATGCTTAATCCTGTTCTCAAGACGCTGTACCTTGTGCTTCTCCTGTGCAAGCTGCGTCTCGGCTTGACGGATTTCCTCATTCAGCTTTTCAAGATTTTTTGACATTTCGTGTGACCTCCTTTTTTGAAAATGGGGATAAAAAAAGACCGTCAACTTTTCGCATAGTGCGACCAGTCAACGGTCTGATTTTTGGTATTCGGTTTTTCAAACTTGCTGGCGGCGAACGGTTTGTCAAAACCGTTTGCGGACGGCAAGTCCACAGGGGATAGCCGCTTTAGCGGCGCAAGGGGGTGTAGCTCCCTTGACGGAACGAAGTGACGCAACATTCTCGGTCGGGCAGTTTTCTTCTGCTGACAGAGAATGAAGCTCCGCAGGACGCACGACGATACTCCCGACAGGAGAGTATAGAAGTGCGCCCTTTAGTTCCTAAAGGGATTTTATCAGTTCGCCAAATGAAGCGCATCCCCTAATTGCCACAAGCCACTGCGGATACTTTCTCCAGCTCCACCAATAGCCTGCGCTATAATGATTGCGGCAACTATAATCGCCACTGCGACAACAATCTTTCCAATCAAATGTTGATATTCTTTCATTTTGATTACCTCCATCTACAAATATCGATTTGTTGCTCAATTTTCGTATTCAAATTATACCATAAAACTTGTGAACAATTCTACCGTCATTTTGGAATATATGAGAAAAGTCCGAACAGTTTTCTGCCCGGACTTTCTCGCTCAATCATAAATCAATTCCGCTTTCACAACTTCCTCTGCCTGCGCCTTGCAAGCGTTCATCTGCCGCACCCATTCCATTTGGTTTTCAGCTTTCAGTTGCTCGGTCACGCCGTACTGCTTTGCCAGCTCCGGCACGATCAGCTCCATGCGGTTTCGTGCCGCTTCGTCAATCTCGGCGCAATGCTCAAAGAGCTTGTCGGATAGCACCAGCTCATTGAACAGTATCGGGCGGTGCATTTCTAAATACGCCTTGCGAAGTCTGCCGTAGTGTCCGATGGACTTGGTCTTGTGGATAACGATGTTCGGGATAAGATAATCGCCGTTCTGTCTGTAAGTGATGTTCATGCAATCTGCGCTCCTTTCATCGGCTCTCTCTGCGGTAAGCTGCTGACAGGGACGAACACTCCCTTTGCAATGTCCTCTGCACGAATGGCGGCTTTCTTAGCTTCGATTTCCGCCTTTTTTCTCCCCTTGATTTTGTCCTCGTATCGCTTCTGTGCTCCGCTGGCTTTACGCTTCAAGTAGTTCTGATGAAGCCTGTCCTTGCGTTCCTCACGCTTGCGGATTTCCTCCAATTCCTCCGGGGTCAGCTCCACTTCTCCAAACGCCGGGGGAACGAATCGCCCAACGAAATTGAAATAAATCTCGACCTCCTGTGTGGTCTGTATACTGCCTTTACGGTCACGCTCATGCACAAGGATTTTCTCGATAAACTCATTGAGCATGGCAATGGTCAGCTTGTCGAAGTTCTCATATTTGTCGATCAGAGCGATAAAACGGTCAGCGTCCTTTTCGTGCTTCTCATAGCTCTTGACAGCCTTTTCCAGAACAGAGATTTCAGCGGTAAGCTCGGACTGTTCCTTTTCGTATTGAGCGTCCAGGGTGGCGTATCTGCTGTCGGACAGCTTGCCTAAAATGTTGTCCTCATAGATTTTGCAGAGCAGGACTTCCAGCTCGGAAACTCTCTGCTTTGCTGTGGCAAGGCGTGTCCGCTGTTTCCTGACCTCTGCCGTCTGCTGGCTGGACTGTGCTTCCTGCACCACACGGACAAACTCGGCTCTGTCATGCTTGGCATATTCTGCAATGGCTTTCAGCATTTCAGAGACAAGGGACAGTACCACATCTTCATTGATACGGTGCTGGGTCTTGCAGAGTGTCCCGCAAGGAACTTTTGTGTACTGTGAGCAGGTGTATTGAGAAATGCGCTTGCCGTTATTGGTGCGGTGGACATACATCTTGCCGCCGCAATCGGCACAATAAAGCAAGCCTGTGAGGGGAGCTGCTTCGCCCCAGCCGTCCGGGTAGCGTCTGACATTCCCACGGATTTTCTGCACAAGGTCAAAGGTCTGCTTGTCAATGATAGGCTCATGGGTATTCTCGAAAATTGTCCATTCGTCCTCCGGGACATAATGGCTTTTCTTGTCCTTGAAGTGCTTTCGGGTCTTGAAATTGATGGTGTGTCCCAGATATTCACGCTTTTCAAGAATGTTGCAGATGGTGGAAGAACCCCAGCCGTACATATCTTTGAAAGTCTTGTTTTTGTTCACGCCCTCGCCGTGTTGGGCAAGGTAAGCAGACGGAATAAGCACCTTTTCCGATTTCAGTTTGCTGGCGATCTGATACGGACCGTAGCCGTCAATCGTCATGGCAAAGATGCGCTTGACCACATCAGCGGCTTCGGGGTCAACCAACCATTGGTCTCTTGCTTCGTTCCAAAGATAGCCGTAAATGACCGTGCCTGTGAGGTGCTTGCCGGACTTGCCTTTGGACTGGAAAGTGGAACGGATTTTACGGCTGGTATCTCTGGCGTAATACTCGTTCATAATGTTGCGGAAAGGGGTAAAATCATCATCACCTCTGGCACTGTCCACGCCGTCATTGATGGCGATAAGGCGAACGCCACGCTGACGCAGGATTTCCATAATCTGACCGACTTTCAGATAGTCACGACCCATGCGGCTCATGTCCTTGATGCACAAATACTCCACATTCCCGGCTTCAACCTCTTTCATCATTGCTAAAAATCCGGGACGGTCAAAGCAAGTGCCGCTAATGCCATCGTCCGTGAAATGGACAATGTTCGTAAAGCCCTGCCGTGCGGCGAACTCCTCCAACATTGCTTTTTGATTCGATATGGAGTTGCTCTCACGCTGTTGGTCATCATCTTTGCCAAAGTCATCACGGCTCAGTCGTTCATACAGAGCTGTGATTTTCTCGTTTTTTCTCATAACTTGCGCTCCTTTCTTCGGTTTTAGGTTGTGTGTTCTAAGAGACTTCCAAACCGCTTGATTAAGAAGTCTTTTAGAGCATACAACACCCGCTGCTAATTTATATTTTTTATACTGACGAAGTGCAAAGTGGTCCGGGTCTTTCTGCTCCAGTGCGTCAAAGAGAAGGTCAACGGCATTTTTGAAACTTTCGTCATCCTCCCGGACCTCCATAGCGTTTATCATTTCCACCAGCGTATTCATGTTGCGTTCTTCCTCCGGCCCCTCAAAGACGATGTAGGCCACAAGGGCACAGTACAAGAGGGTTTCGGCTTTGGTCCAGAACTCGTCGCCCTCCTTGCCGTCGCCTTTGGTGTTGGCGATCAGGGCGGTAACGAATTTCAAAACATCGCTCTCCGTCTTGATATAGGCCAGCGGATTGTAGTGCATGGATTTTGAAAAGTCGATACTGTTGAACACCCGCACCCTATATTTCTCCCGTTGCAGAAACCGCCCGCACTGATCGAGGGTGCCGCCCTTCGGGTCTACCACCACATACGAGGAATGGGCTTGAAGGAGTTGCGGGGTCAGCCAGAACCTTGTCTTTCCCGAACCGGACGAGCCGATGACACAGGCGTTTAGGTTCCGGGCATTGGCGGGTATCTTCGGGCGGGTGTTCATGGTAAGGAACTCCGTCCCGGTCAGAATGACATTGTTCTGAAATTTAGGGTCTACAAACGGCTTTATATCCTCCTTTGTTCCAAAACGGGCGGTGCCGTACTCCGCATCCCGCCGGAATTTTTTCGCCTGCCTGATCTTTGACTGTATCAGCAGATACATCCCAGCCGCACCGGCAAGGCCCACCAGCAGGTCAATACCTCCCAGCCCCGGCCAGTAGGTTTCAAAGGCTTTGGGGAAGGTGTCGAGCATCCCCATGAGCTTTGTCCCGAAGTCTGTGCCGGGGGCGATCCGGTAGGCCGTCCCGATTTTGGAGAAGAACCAGAACACAAAGAGGTACGGCAGGTTTGGGAGCACATATTTTCTGATCTTGTCACTCAACGTCCGTCCTTCACCGCCTCTCTGGTCCGCTGCTTTTCCTTTGCCTGTGTCCTGATCTGCTCCGTGAATTTCCGAAGCTGACCGAGGATGGAAGCCTTATCCTGCTCTTTATTCAGCACCTTTGCACTGTACTTCTGGAAGGCCGCTGTGATGGCGTCCGCCTGATTGGCTTTGAAGAACAGCAGGTAATGGCCGGGGCTCACTTTATGGAAAGCGTAGTCCACATGGAACTCCTTCGCGATCCGGTCAAAATCCTTTGGGGCTCCCACATAGGGCATGGCGCTTTTGCCGCCATAGTGGTTCATCAGCTTTTTTACACTCTGGCGTCCCTGCGGGGTCAGCGCCTTCCGGTGGTGCTTTTTCAGCGCCCGCGCTACCTTCCCAAAAGCGGCAGCCAGCACTTTTCCCGTGAGCTTCGTTGTCCTGATCGAAAGGGCAACCGTTTTTTGGTTTACTTCTTCCTGCATAAAACCTCCTTTCCGTCGGGGTTCCCGCTATCCGGGAGGCCCCCGTACAATCTCGGGGAACAGAAAACCTCGGGCCAATGTGGCCCGAGGCTTACCGCTCGGCATCCCTGCCGGACGGAGCTTTCTTTTCCGGCTCCGTCTGGACTTTTTCGCCCTGTTCCCGCATGGTCTGCAAGATAGAGGGCTTCTTTTGAAGCTGGGAGGGCTTTTCGCCGGACAGCGGCTTGATACATTCCAGCCGGTCAGCCGCCCGGATGGCGTTGTCCGTGAGCTGCCTCTGCCATGCGCCCACGCTGGGAGCCCAGCGAAAGCCGCTGCTTTTCAGCTCGGCCCGGGTGTCCGCGTCAGGCTTTCCATCAAAGAATACCTGCAAGCGGTTGTCCTCCCGGTTCATCTCCACACGGCCCCCGTCGAACTCCCAGCCGGAAAATTCCCGCTGTGCCTGTTTGGAAAGCTGTTCGATACGGGCCTTTACCCGGCGGATCTCCGCATTGTTGTTGGTAAGCTGGTAGCTTTCAAAAGGCCTCGGGTCGCTCCGCCAGCTTGACGCCATGCTTGCTTTCAGCTTTTCAATCTGGTCCGGCGACAGCAGCGCACAGCCGTCCAGCTTGCCATGCTTGCGGTAATAGGCGTTGACCTCCTTCATAATGAGCTGGGAGCGTTCCAGCCCGTCCAGCTTCTTCTGGAGCTTTTCAATCGCTGCCGGGTCATCGGCGCTGATCCCGCCCATACCGGTGCTGCGTATCTTATCCAGCAGCCCTTGAATATACCGCCATTCCTCCATGTTGCTATCCCTGGCCCGGTTCTGTTTTTCCTTCTTTCCTACCGGGAAATTGGCAGGTCCGGCGATCATCACAGAGGGAACCCTTACGTCAATGGCAAAGCTCTGGTTCATGTTTTCGGCCAGCTTGCGGGCGTAGGTGTCTAACAGATGGTCGATCTTCTCATGGTACATGGGGTCCACCCGGGATTTCTGCTGTTCCGCTATGGCGGCGGCCTTGTCTACCATTGCCCGGTATTCCGCCGTTGCGCTCCCTTCCTTGTAGTCGGAAAAGCTGTTCATTTCCTTTGCCCGGCGGGCGGCCCCTTCATTGATAGAGTAATAGTTGATGGTGTGCACCTCCTTCATGCTTCGGGCCATGTTGGCCCGAAGTCTTACCGTTCTTCATGGGAAGGCCCCGCCTTGTCCTTTTTCGGAGCGGGCGGGGCCTCTTGAAACCGTTTGAGTGCAGCGAGAATGGAATGGACAGGCTCGGCCTTTTCAGGATAGGCAAATATCCGGTGTTCAGGCGGAATGTCCTGTGGCCCGTGGTAATACTCCTTGAAGCCCTCCGGGACTGCCGATACATATCCACCGGGAGCGAATACGCCGCCCTCGTTGATACGCACATCCCGCCCGTATGCTTCATAATCGAAGTAGTTCTGAATGTGCTCCGGTATCTCGATGGTCCCCAGCTCGTCGGCGTAAAGACGGCCCAGCCCTTCATCATCGGAAATATCCGGGTAAAAGCGGTAAAGGTCAAGGTTCTGCGTCAGGTTTATCAAATCCTTCACGCTCCGGGTGTGGTTTCCCAAGACAAGAGCGGCTTCAAAAGTTTCCAGTCCGCCCTTATCCCGTACTTCCAGCAGAGCGTGGCCCAGCTCGTTCAGCTCGTCGATGTCCTCACATTCGTAGAGATGATCGTAGAGCCCCAGCACATCACTGTCAAAGCTGGTAAAGAACACTTCGCTGTACCGTTTCCCGTCTATCCCGATTTTGGCAAGGGCGGCCTGCAACTCCTGTGTCGTCATGGGGAAATGTACCGTTGTCCCTACCTCAATCCCCATTAAGGGGTACAGGGCTGTATTGGTTATATAGGCTTCAAACATGGGCTCATTCCTCCTTTCCGGCCCGGTCAGCCAGCACCTCATAAATCCCGGCCATAATGTAATCGGCGCAAGGGAGGGCAATCGCATTTCCCAGCGCCTTGTAGCGTTGCAGAGGCCGGATCTCCATGCCGTCCGCCCCGTACTTTGTCCAGCCCTCCGGCAGCCCCATCAGCCGTTCACTTTCCGTTTCCGTCAAGAAGCGGATACAGCCGCCGTCCGGGTCGCCCTCATACCAAAAGGCGAAGGGCGTCACGTCACTGGCTAAAAGAGTGGGAAAAGGGTCAGTTGGTAATCCGAAGCTGTTTCGGAAGGCCGTTTCTTCCTGCCTTTTTGCCGCTCCCCGCATACGGAAGCACTGAAAGGGGTGGATGACTGGTATCTGCCGCCCTGTTTCAAAAGAAGCTGTTCGATCTCCTTCGGCGGCGGCCCGCCCGCCCTCTCCGCAAGGCGGAGGAAGTGGGAGCATTGGACGGGGCTTAAATAGTATGTCTGCGGCACGTCTGCCTCCAAAATCCGCCACGACGAAAATCCGCTGCCTTCGTGCCAGCCTTCGGGAGCCTGTCCAATACTGGGCGTCCATGAGCCGCCAGCACACATCAGGCGTTCCCCCTCGCACCATTCCGGCATTTCCCCATCTTCCCGAAGGAGGCATTGGAACTTCGGTGTCCGAGAAGGCGGATAGGACGGCTCTAAAGTCCATCCGGTCATTTGTAGAAAACGCTCCCATGACGTTTTCCCAAACAGCGATAGCTGGATATAGGTTATCAGTAGCATCCCTCATTTCCTGTATGATACGAAACGCCTGATAGAACAGGCTTGATTTTGCCCCGGCAAGGCCGGAGCGGTTGCCGATCAGAGAAAGGTTCTGACAGGGAGAGCCGAAGGTTATCACATGGACCGGCGGGATTTTCCCGCCGTCCACCTTCGTAATATCTCCCAAATGCGCCATATCGGGAAAGTGCCTTTTGGTTATGGAGATGGGCGCTTTTTCAATCTCGCTGGCCCATACCGGACGGATACCGCACCGGGAAGCAGCCAGAGGGAACACGCCGATCCCGTCAAAAAGGCTCCCCAGCTTAATGTCCGGCATGGCCCGGGGTGCCGTGTCCCTTCACGGCAAGCACCCCTTCCAGCGTTGTCGCCGCAATGCCCAGCCGTCCGGCAACCGCAATATCGTTTTTTACATCCTCGTCCACAACGCTACCGCAGACGATCAGGGTATGGGAGCGCCGCAGCATATCCCGGCGCATATCAATCCCGGCCTTATGTTCCTCGGGAACGCTGTCATTCAAAAACAGCGGCAGGTACAAGAGCGGGCAGATCGGGGAAAAGCCCGCCTCATAAGTAAGACGGCAGTAGTGGGCCGCCAGCTCCATATCAACATCCGGCTCGCCGCTCCATGCGGCAGTCAGGTATGCTAAAGGTCGTTTCATTGGTTGAGCCTCCATTTCTGTTTTGGTTTAGGGAAAAGCAAGGTATCGCCCAACCCCTCCGCCCCTTCCCCCGGGAAGGGGAACGGCTCTGGAGAATTTATATCCCCGTCGCTTGACCGGGAAAAAGCATAACCGGGAGAAATCCGTCAAGGGTGCCTCTGGCACCGCCTGCGGCGGCGCTGCCCTTGACTGATTTTCCCGGCTATGCTACGGAATAACTGGCGACGGGGAATAATTTATATCTCCAGAGCTTCGGGGCGCGGGGCAGAACCCCGCAATCCTCGGGCCATGCTGACCCGAAGTTTGGGCTTACTTTTCCTGTTCGTTTTTCTTCTCCGGCTTTTCGTGTTCCTTCTGCTGACCCTTCCAGTCGTCCAGCAGCTTGATGATCTGATCCTTCATTTCCCTCGGCGTAGTTTCCTTGCCGAAATACTTGCTCAGTTCCGCACCTGTCAAAATCACTTTGTCTACCTCCTTTTTGTCCTCCATCATAATGCCGTCAATCACATCCCCGTTGAGCAGCTTCTTTTCGTCCAGCTCCCGCATACGCTTTGCCTGCGCCTGTGAAGGCGAGGACTGCTGGCTGTCAATGGCGACGGCGATATAGTTCTGGTTCTTTTTGCCGACATAGGAAAGCTCCACCGCCGTAGTAAAGCCCAGCTTTTTTTCATCCATCAGCTTCATCAGGTCGGGAACCAGCTCATTGAGACGGATATACCGCTGCACCTGCTTGACCGCCATCTTATTGCGCTCGGCTACGATCTCGTTGGAGCGTTTACCTGCGTCCTTCGGGTCAATCTGGCCCGAAGTGCGGGAGCCCTGGTGCTTGATGGCTTCAAGCTGCATTTTCAAGGCTTTGGCCCGCTCACTGGGGAGGATTTCTTCACGCTGGTTGAGATTGTCCTCCACCATCTGCGTGATGGCTTCATCATCCGTCAGGTTTCGGACGATACAGGGCATATCCGCATATCCGGCAAGCTCGCTGGCTTTCTGGCGGCGGTGGCCGGACACGATCTCATAGCCGCCATCCTCACGAGGACGGACGATAGCAGGCTGGGTCACGCCCTTGTCCTTGACGCTGGACACCATAGCCCGCATTTCTTCATCATCCCGGACCTCAAAGGGGTGGTTCTTGAAGGCGTGGAGCTCGTTCAGCTTGATATAGATGATCTGCTCCTTGCCCCGGCGTGGAGCATCCTTCGGTTTTTCGGGTTCCTTCGGAGCGGGAGCGGCCTGTACCGTTGGAGCCGTTTTTTTCTCCGGTTCCTTTTTGACCGCCTTTTCCGTTTTCTGTGCGGGAGCTTTGGATTTCGAGGCTGCGTCCTTGTCCTTATCTGCTTTCGGGGGACGGCCCCGGCGCTTCGGCTGTTCCGGCTCTTTGGGTTTTTCCTCCGCTTTCTTCGGAGCCTCCGGCTGCTTTTCCGGTTTCTCCGCTTTTGCCGGGTCAGGCTTTTCCACGCCGGGAGCTGCCGCTCGTTCCTCGGCTTTCTTTTCCTTCATAATTTCAGCGAAGTTATAGACAGAAACCTGTGGGGTCTTTACCTCTGGTTCCGTCTTTTTTTCCGGCTCCGGGGAAACGGAAACCTTCTCCGGCTCTTTTGGGGGATTAGGCGGTGTTTCCTTGCCCGGCCCGCTATCCGTTACCGGCTGTTCCGGCGTTTTTGTGGTTTTATCATCTGCCATAAGCATTTACCTCCTGTTTTTTGGCATGAAAAAAGGGGCTCAACTTTTCAGTCAAGCCCCCGTGGGAAGTTCCTCCTTTCTCCGCCATGATACAAAAATACCGCCCGTAGTCTCGTTTGGGCGGTACTTTGTGTAAGATTGGCAGTCCATTATTAAGTTTTTTATTATGTTCCCTTTGTACACCGTTGCAACCGTATTTTTTTGCAACATTGTTATTAAATCAAACGAGAGATGAACAGAATGCGATTCGATGCGCAGAAAAAATGAAAATGTTGCGAATTAACGACAGTAAAATACTATATAAAATATTAGAATATATAAATGGATTTACAATCATGCCACATTTAAGTTATAACTATCTTGAGAAGAATCATCCAGAATTGCAATATCTAAATTTACATGATGATGGTTTGAAGTGCGATGTTGTATTACTCCGTAAAAGCCAAATGGCAAATAGTATTGACAATCTTCTCTGGACAGAGTTAAAAAGCTATTTACAGGAAACTTTGAAATAATAATAAATAAGAAAAGGTTTATTAGGGACAGACTGAAAGCCGGACTATCACACACTCTTTGACAGATTCCTCGACACCGTTTACGCAGTTTTCACCTGTGACTAACATCTCTCTGTTTCCACCCTGACCGATGCTATGCGACTTTAATTTTCTACCTACAGGTGTCCAACTTGCACTTGCAATTTTCTAAGAGAAAACAACTTGCCTATAAAATACAAAAGACCGCCGCAGGCTAAAATTTTTGACCCGCGGCGGTCTTCACAGCACGCAAACAATGCGCTTTCCCCGCAAAAATGAATTCTTACATTTTCTCTGTTAAAATCTGATATGCTGGTGCACCTTCACAATTTTCAGGAATATCTACACCCAAGAGCACTGCTGCAGTAGGCGCAACGTCTACTTCCCGCACATACTGTTTGATTTCATAGCCATCCTTTACGCCAGGACCTGCTGCTACGAAAATCGGAGATACAGAAGTATCATTATGGCCGCAAGCTGTAGATAAGGATTCTCCATGGTCAAAATTGTAGTTCTCGTGAATCATCATCATGATATCGCCTGCGTATTCTCCGCCCATACCCAACAAAACTGCATCTTTGTTGTGCAGAGCCAAAGACACGATACGTTTCCCAGTCTTCTTATCCCGATATCCATATAAAGCTGTGATAATCTGTTCTTCCACTTCATATTTATCAGCAGGATCTACAATCCCATACCGATCGCGGCCTTTCACATTCAAATGAATGGTATTTGTCGCACTCTGTACGGCAATTGTCTTATCCCAGTCAATTTCATGCAACTCATTGCCGTTCTCATCTTTTTTCAGCACTGTAAAGCCCAGTTCCTTCATCACACCGATATTCACACCGCTGTTATCGCAGATTTCATTTGGCTCTGCTTCTGGACAAATCAACGCATGGTCAGACACCAACAGAATTGTCCAGCCTTTGTCCATATATGGCAAGAAACGACCAATATAATCATCAGTCCATCTGTAGGTATTTTCATGCCAGGAACGTACTACTTCTTCACTATATTTAGAAGTATCCCGATTCTTTAAATATTTCATATAAGAATGTCCAGACAAATCTGGACCATGGAAATGACTGAATACAACCTCTACGCCTTCATTATCCATCATATACTGCATTGCATCAGCCTGCCACTGCGCACACTGATTCCACTGTTCCTGAGAACATTTCAGAATCAAATCTGTATCTTGGCAAGCTACCATAGAAGACGCAGATGGCGGACCGCAAGCCGCTTTTACTTTATCAAATACCCAACGAGGATACCAGCAGTCACTGTTGTCACTGTCACTGGCGTTGCTAGCCCACATACGTACATAAGTACCATCTTCCGCAATTTCCAGTACACGCATATTCCGAACCACATTGCAAACATTGCCGTCCTTCCGTTGAATTGTATCAGGGCAGTTTGGTGTATATACATCATGATCCAATACGCACAGTGGTTCTTTTGCATCCTTTGAAGCATAGATTGCAACTTGATTGTATACAGAACCATTTTTCAAAATCAATGCCGGACGGGTTATTTTTCCCCAGCCATAGTAAATTGTAAATTCCTTGGCATCAGTCGGCGCATTTGCCCAGCCTTCCGGTTCACTGATGGGCGACATGGACAACATAGTTGGCCAGTCTGCTAAGTGGAACATATTATTATCTTCCCAAAATACGCCATTGCGGACAGAAGATCTACTTGGAACATAATCCTGGAACACATTTCCCATATCCAAGAATTTTTGATAATATTCTTCCAAACGTGGGTCTTTCGCATCCCCTCTTGCAAAATATAATTTGGGCATAGCAACTTCCGAAATGTCACAATCTATATGACTGCCATCTGTCGCACCATAAGGAATGCAACCACCTGCTTTTGTTTTCGTAGTAGCGATGATCACTCTCTCATCGTCCCGTTTATGTGTCGTATTCCCCATAGCACCAGGAGAAGTCCCGTCCACAACGTACAAATTTTCACTGTCACTGCTTGGAGGCCATGCACCACCCGGCCAGTGGAATACCAAGGTTTTTTTACCAGCTGCTGCTGTTACATTCCACAACTGCTCTGCTTTACAAAATGGAGATAAGAAAGCTTCCATACGCATATCAGGTTCTCCGGGAATGGGAATTGCATAGTCAATAATTCCATGGGTCATCGGATAAGCGCCAGTCGCCAATGTGGCCCACATGGGCGGAGTAATGGTAGGCATGCCACCCAGCAGTACAAGATCCTTTCGGGCGGAACCCTTTTCAATTAATTTCTTCAAGTTAGGCATTTTCCCCTCATCCACCATTGCTTTGGAGAATCGCGGATCCATGCCGTCAATCCCTAACACAATCAGCTTGTCTGTCAATCCCTTGCTTCTTAACATGTGCATACTTCCTTTCTTAAGTTTCATATATAAATGTAGCTTATATACTATAAGTATACTCAAGATTTTGGCCCACACAATCAGTTCCTCTTTGTCCTTATTTTTTCATCCACAACTTAAAATTGTTATTGCGCAACATCGCCCATTGTACACTGTCATTCACTCAGTTCGTTTTCCGATAATCAGGAAAACATTCTAAAAAGGCATTCACTAAAACCGAATCCCCATTCCGGCTGACGCACCCCAACGTACCGCCCCAAACCTCTTTGATATTTACCGTTGCCAATTGCTGCAGAGTGTCATAATGCGCTGTATTTTTGCGACAGGCCACCTCATGCATAAAACCAACGCCCAAATTGTTTTTTATCGTTTCCACCCACAATTCAAAAGAGTCAACCGACAAAGATATATGCGGTGTTTTATAACCATAATAGGTCAATAAATGACAGAGCGGCGTATTCGCAAAATGACTGGTGCGATATTGAATGACTGAATGCTGCTCCAAACGTCGGGCAGAAATCTGTTTATAGCCCGCCAGTTCAGATTCCTTACTGACCAATAGCTTAAACTTACCTGACGTAATCGGGCGAAACGTGTAACCATCTTTTATCGCAAAGTCTTCTAAAATGCCACGGTCCGCATAAGGCAAATTGACCAAGCCGATTACCTCCGCTTCAGGTTCCTGCACAGCAGTTGCTTCTAACGCTGTATAAATCGTTTTACTATCCTGCTCAACTACCTCCAGCTTCACTTTCGGATATCGTTTTAAGAAAGTCTTTACTGCATCAGGCAGAAATGATAAATAAAAAATACGGCAAGTATATACAATCAATTTCCCACACAACTTTTCCTGTGCTTCCGATTTTTGCTCCAAACTCTCTAATTGCCCCCGAAGCTGTTCGTAACGGCCCAATACATCCCTGGAAAAATCAACTACGAAATCTCCCTCCTTTGTCTGGTTGGCACCGCGGTTGGTACGAACAAACAACTGCACCCCCAGTTCCTGCTCCAGATTTTTTATAGATTGACTCAAACTCTGCTGGGAAATGTGCAGATGATTCGCCGCCATGCTAAATGATTTTTGTCTTGCAATTTCCAATACATATTCCAATTGTTCCATCCGCATAAATATTCACAACCTAACCTTATGAAATCCCTGTCTACATATTTCTTTATCGTTATTATACATGAACAGGGACAGCTACTCAACTGTTTCTGAGGAGAATACAAAAGCTACCGTGCAAATAATAAAAAACGGAACCGGCCTGTTGGTTATCCATCACACAAACCGGCTTCAAAACACTATTTTCTCTTTACCGTGATCAAACTTTTCGCAATGATTCCTATTTTTCCAGCTTTAATAATCTTGCCATTTTACGTTTATCATGAAACACTACACTGTTCCAATAACGCTTGCATATCCTTTCCAATAAACTACGCATGCATTCCTTCAAATTTTCACCGGTAATTTTTCATTTCATTTATTTTGTTTTAAAAAAATTTTGAAACAGCAGACGTTGGTTGCAAAATAATACTTATTGTTCAAGATTAATATATGAAATAAACTAGTATTATAGAAATATATACACCATTTTTATTAACAAACTATACAAAAAGGAGAGATTGTCATGTTAAGAACAAAAGGCTTAACGGAAAAAGTACTCATTTTAGGTTTAGATGGCCTAGATCCTCGTTTTTCTAAAGCGATGGTAGATGCAGGAAAAATGCCAAACCTAAAAAGACTAATTGATATGGGTTCCGCCCGAGAGGATTTGGTACTACTGGGCGCTATGCCAACCATCACACCTCCAATGTGGGCCACATTGGCCACCGGCTGCTATCCAATGACGCATGGTATTATCGACTACAACCTGCAGGTTCCTGGCGAATTGGATATGACACAAGAAGCATTTATGAGCAAATTTTTAAAAGCAGAGCCATTATGGAATGTAACAGCAGCAGCTGGTAAAAAAACCTTGGTATTCCACTGGCCAGGCGGTGCATGGCCTCCAACCAGCGATAATCCAAATTTGATGGTAGTAGACGGTACCTCTCCCGGCGCTATGGGAAATACGACACACAAAATAGACGATGAAGTCATCGTAGTTGCTACCACAAAAACAAGTACTGGTGGCTATCTTCCATATGGCGCAACCGGCGGCAAAATTGACGGAGAATTTGCCGACCAAAAACCAATGGGAAAACCCTATGTTTTAAATATGAAAGACCCGCGTATCAAAGAATTTTACGAGAAGGAATATCTGCCTGGTCTAGTTTTCCAAGACTATGCGCCACTCATTTTCTCCATTCGCAACTCCGTATGTTTTAGAGGCGCTAATATGGATATGCTGGCCGACTGGGCCATTCCATTGTCGATGTCTCCAATTCAGGAAGCGGAAGGTTGGGCAAATGCACCAAAAGGCGCCAAAGAATTTATGATTTATTATTCTTATGGAAAAGTTACTCGCCAGGCATTGATTTTGAAAAATGAAGCGGGCATTTACGACAAAGTCGCTGTATATACAACAAAAGAAGATGCCGAACCATTATTTATCCTGGATAAGGATGTTTATACGGAAAACTGCCCAGATAAAATGCCGACCAAAAAAGGCATGGTGAGAGCAGTTCGCAACATGCGTTTACTGGATATTGCGGAAGACGGCACCTATATACGTTTGTGGGCAGGCTGCGCTGTAAACTGTGAAAACAGTGACTGCTGGTACCCAAGATGGATTTTTGATAAAGTCATGGAACGCTTTGGTCCTCCACCGGCAACCTCTATGGCCGCTTGTCAGGATGAAGATGTTATTATCAAATGCGGTCATAAACAATGGGAACAATCTGCAAAATGGCAGGCAAAAGCAATGCAGTACATGATGGATGAAGAAGGCGTAGAAGTTGTATTCAGTCATTTTCACGGTCCAGATTTAGCTGGCCACTCCTACTTAAAATATATGAAAGAACGGGAAACTTCCAAGATTAGCGAGGAAACTGCGCGCACATGGCATGAAAATACTTATAAATGGAGTGACGAATACATCGGCTCCTTTATCCCATACATTGAAAAAGGCTGGACCATCATTGTAACCTCTGACCATGCGCTGATTTGCCCAGAACATGACCATCAGGAAATGGGGTCCAATGAATCTTTAAATGTAGGGGTCATGCAACGTTTGGGGTATACCGTAACCAAAGTCGATGAGAACGGCAATCAGATTGATGAAATTGACTGGAGCAAAACCCGAGCTGTCCAAACTCGTGCCAACTCCATCTATGTAAACTTGAAAGGCCGTGACCGTCATGGAATTGTAGACCCAGCAGACAAATATGAGCTGGAAGAACAAATCATCACCGATTTATATGGCTATAAAGATCCCAAAACAGGAAAACGTATTGTAGCGCTGGCACTACACAATAAAGATGCAGTTTTGTTGGGAATCAGTGGAGAATTGGCAGGGGATATTGTCTTTATGTTACACGAAGATTATAACTTTGACCATGGTGAATCCTTATCTACTGCATATGGACATAATGACACATCTGTATCCCCAATCTTCATCGCAGCTGGTCCCGGAATAAAACAAGGCTTCACAATCAAGAACTATGTTCGTGAAGTGGATGTGGCACCAACAGCAGCAGTACTCTTGGGCGTAGAAATTCCAAAAGATTGCGAAGGCGCGCCTGCTTACAGTATCTTTACAGAAACCGTATAAAAGTATTCTTCTTTATTTTAAAGGGAATCCCCCTTTTCTTCTGTACCAGTAGAAAGCCATATCTGCTGGTACAGGGCTTTTTGCTTATCAAAATTTCGAAAAAATGTACCTTCTCACAACTCTGATTTCACATTTCAAGGCTGACGATCAGCACAGAAAGTCTGCGGTCCTCTGAGAATACTTACCGCAGACTTCTTTTTCATGCTCTGGGAAAATAATAGCAAAGAAAATCAAAAACAGTTGAAAAAAGTATTCTTTGTATTATAAAATAACAATAAAGACTATACTTGTGGAATTTTTTCAAGGAGGGAAATGTCATGCGGTTAGAACATGCAGAATTGCTTTTGAGTCTGGCAGAAACAGGTTCCTTTAACCAGACCGCCGAGCGGCTATATACAACAGCGCAAAGTATTTCCTATCGTGTAAAACAACTGGAAAAAGACCTGAACATACAGATTTTTTACCGCACAAACACAGGTGTTATTTTTACCAAAGAAGGAGAATATGCTCTGGAGCTTGCACATCAGGTACAGGAACTATATCAGTCGTTTATGCTCAAAATACAACAGGAACAACTGCGCAAGGCACAAAACGCTGAAACTCCAAACTGCATAAAATTGCTTACAGTTAGTGCCATCTCTTTGCTGGAAATCAAAAAAAATTTCAACTGTTTATATCCGAATGTGGCCCTGATTATTAAAGAATGTGACAATGCTGCCGTATTGTCGTCACTATTAAAAAAGAAATGTGACATGGTCTTGTGGTCTGTAAATCAACTTTATTTTGAAGAACAAATGAAAGATTTTGGAAACGAACTAATCTACGAAATATTACAGCAAGATAGAATTGTCATCGTTATGTCCGCTAAACTGGACCTGGCAAAAAAAAACAATGCCATCGTTACCGCACAGGACATCGCCGGAAAGCCGAAAAGCAAACTAGGTTTGCTTCCATGGGAAAATCATTTACCGCCGTCAACAGATTATGGAGAATATGAAGGCGACAATATCGCAATGCATCAGCACATTATCCTCAACGAAGGCGGTGTCACTTTTATGTCCGAAAAAACATATCTTAGCTTTTTCAACAACAGCAAATATGTTGCGAAACAATATGCCCATGGCACATCGTTAATTTACCACATATTGCTGCGCCGTAAAGATACAGTCCATCCAATATTTAATACACTGTCAGATATCATCAAACAAGAGTTCAATTGCACTCCACCCCAAATATAACTTTAGAAAACCTAGGTATATTATTGTTTTTCATATATCACATCCGCATTGTCTTTGAGGATTTCACAAACACTTCTCTATAAAAGAAAAAAGCAGCTCCCACAGTGGAAAACTGCTTCTTTCTTTTAACAAGAGATGATACTATATATCCTAAATATGAAGTTCTGCTTCAAAGCCTTCCTGAATTCCCAAGTACCCATTTTTTATACGTTTGTCATCGCCAACGGCGACAACTTCACCGTGATAG
>OFGB01000726.1_pt1 | contig 23031 bp, 20 predicted proteins | sample 1521491 | NCBI WGS metagenome assembly OFGB01 (sample SAMEA3504095, study PRJEB24116) | mouse gut metagenome | biome: mouse gut; feature: mouse-associated habitat; material: faeces | place: Denmark | collected 2011
AAGCCCGCCGCTTGGGCATGGCGGCAATTTCTCCTGGCAAGTCTGCATACTTCGGCGATTGGTACAGCTTCTTAAATCAGAAATTCCACCTTTACCACCTTGCCCAAAACCCGGATGGACGTTTTGCTCAAATCATACAGCTGGGGCTTGTGCTCCGGGTTGGTGGACTGGGGCATCAGGGTGACGGTGGTGTCGGAGCAATAAAAGCGCTTGACGGTGGCGTCCTCCTCGTCCACCAGCACCACGGCGACCTCCCCCTGCTCCACCTCCTCCTGGCGGCGCACGATGATGATGTCGCCGTCGTTAATGCGCAGGGCGTTCATGCTGTCCCCCTGAACCCGGAGGCCAAAATATTCCGCGCCGCCGTTCAGGTCGGTGAGGGTGTAGCCCTCCACGTGCTCCTCCGCATACAGGGGAAGGCCGGCGGAGATGCGCCCCAGGATGGGGATGCGGTGGCAGCTGGACAGGTCGATGGGGACGGCGCCGGAGGGGAGCGGGCTGCGTTCCTCGGTCAGGTCGGATTTCGTGATGCCGAAATAATCCGCAATTGCCTGGACCTTGTCCATGCGCGGGTACTTTCGCCCATGCACCCAATCGGATACGGTTGAAAAAGGAACGCAGAGAGCAGCCGCCAAACCGGCGGTATTCATATTCGCGTGTTTGATATAATAGTTCAAATTTGCGGAAAAAGTGGCCTTCAGCGCGTTGGCATCCCTTAAACCAGACATATAATCACCTGCCCTTTCGAGGGTAGTATACGGCAAAGGGGGAAGAAAGTCAACGGCAAATTACGCTTTAAGCATTGACATAACGCTAAAAGCGTGATATGATGTTGGTATAGGGGGTGAGAAGATGCAGGCAATTCCCAGCGCCTTCACGAAGGGCAGCCAAGGGGGGAACGGGGATTTCCCCAGGGGACGGGCGGCGCTGTCCCCGATGCTTTGACGCCCCGGGAAATGGAGGAGGGGTATCCCGTCCCGGCGGACTATATTTTTTTGGCCTGGATTACGCTTAAAGCGGCAAAGAGGGGCCTGCGCGGGCGCGGACGAAGGGGGCGCTGCCCGAGGGCCGCGTGCCCGGGCTTCGGACACGCCGGGGAGGCCGCTTGGCGGAAGCGGAAGGAGGAGGGCGGAGTATGACGGGCGTGAATTCGGCCGCCGGTTTTCCGCAGCGGCTGCGGGCGCTGCGCAAGCGCAAGCGGGTGAGCGGAAGGGTTATGGCGGATTTCTGCCAGCTGAGCAAGAGCGCGGTGGCACGGTATGAGCGGGGGGAGCAAGAACCGACGGCCAGCGCAATTTGCAGGATGGCGGACTACCTGGGCGTCAGCACGGATGAGCTTTTGGGGTTCAAAGAAAATTTTTGGAGTGTCCCGGATGCGGGACGCGGAGGGTGACAGCTGTGCTACGATAAAAGTATGGGGGACGCGCGAACCTCCGCGCCGGACGGCGGGGAGCGGAGACCGCCGCCCAGGGGAATTGGGCGGGGCCCATTCCGCCCCAGGCATCCGGGCCGGGGCGGACGCCATGCGTGGAAAGGGCCGTCTGGCCCGTGGAGAGGAAGGAGGATGGTATGAATGTCGTAGGTGGCATCGCTGGGGCCACAGGCAGGCGGATGACCGGCCGGGGCCTTGAGCGCGGGCTGTTTGGGCGCGTGGACGCGCGCCGGGCCCGGGCACAGGGCACGGCCGGCCTGAGAGCCGGGGTATGGGGCGTACTGCCCCCCCATGGCCGGTGTTCCCGGAGGGGTGAACCCGCGGTTAGCAACGGGGATATCCAACCGGGAAAGGGCAAAAGCGCCCAGGCGGAGTCCTGCCGTGACAGACGCCGGATGGCCGCCAGGGGGGAGGCTGCGGGGCAAGGGCGGCCGGGCCATGTGGACGGGAGGACGGGGAGATGACGGCGCTGGAGAAAATCACCGCCTTTGTGGGCGGCTACCCCGGTGCGGATATCCTCCGGGAATTCCAGATCGACTACACAGACCAGATTTTCATCAATGGCGGGGCACTCCCCCCCGGATTGGTGGAGATCAGCCGGAAGGCCGACCTGATGGGCCGCGTGGCCGTGGTCAACCAGTACAATTTCGGGCTGCACTGTGCCGCTGAAAAGGCCCCCGGGGACGGCGCCGCGTGGCTCACAGACTTCAGGGAGTGGGTTCAAAACCAGTCCGTGCAGAGGCTGGCCCCGGGATTCGGAGACGTTCCCAGCCAGGAACAAATTACCGCGCAAAACGGCGTGCTGTATGACGCCGGGGATGGGGAGAGGGCCGTGTATGTGGTCCAGCTCTGCGTCCAGTTCGTAAAATATTTCCAGGCCACGGACCCGTGGTTTATCTAAAAAGGGAGGCAGAAATATGTCATTCAAGTTCAAAACCCCGGCCGGACAGACCGTCGAGCGCAAGCTGTACCTGTGCTGCGGCAACTACGGCACCGCCGAGGCCCCCCAGTGGGGCAAGCTGGGCAAGCGCGTGGAGGAGAGCGCCGCAGAGATGGACTGGGGCGAGGAGAGCAAACAGGATATTTTGGGCGACACCCACAGCACCATGAAGAAGCCGGTGATCTCCCAGACCTTCGACCCCTGCGAACTGGACGCCGGAGACCAGTACCAGCAGCGTGTGTGGGAGCTGGCCGTGGTGGACCAGGACGCCCCCGCGCTGTGCAACCAGGATCTGCTGCGCATCCACCTGTACGCAGTGGACGAGAAGGGCAACGCCTTCGCCGAGCGCTATCCCAGCTCCATGGTGAAGCCCGCCAGCCTGGGCGGCGCGGGGGGCGGCGCCCTGACCATGCCCATCAACGTCACCTTTGGCGGGACGCGGGAGACCGGCACCGCCAGCGTGGCGGAGGACGGCACCATCACGTTTACCCCGAAGGGAGAGGCTGAGCCCTGATGAAAGAGCTGAGGTTTGAAACCGGCCTGGCGGAAATGACGGTCAACGGTGGGCGCGTCATCCGCTTCAACCCATCGGATGTGGGCTTTATGGACACCCTGTACACCCTGCTGGGCAAGATCGAGGCCATTGAGGCGGAGGCAAACAAAAAGCAGGCGAAGACGGACGAGCTTGGCAGACTGTTTGACCTCTCCCGGAGCAGCGACAGGCGGATGCGGGACGCGGTGGACTCGGTGTTCGGCGAGGGCTTCTGCGACGATGTGTTTTCCGGCGTGCGGCTGACCGCCCTGGCCGACGGCCTGTCTGTGCTGGAGAATTTCGTCTTCGCCATCATGGACGAGATGGATGAGAGCGTTCGGAACAACCTGGCCAAGCGGGAGGGGCGCATCGCCAAGTACACGGCCAAATATCAGGCCCGGAAAAATGCCGCGCCCCTGGAATGAACTGCTGCCCACCCGGGTGGAGGTGGGCGGCGCGCAGTACGCCGTCCGCTCGGACTACCGGGCGGCGCTGGATATCTGCGCCGCCCTGTCCGACCCGGAGCTGGACGGCCGGGAACGGTCTGCCGCAGCCTTGACCATTTTCTATCCGAACCTGTCCGATATGCCTGCCGAGCATTACCAGGAGGCGGCGGAACAGTGCCTGCGCTTCATCCGGGGCGGCGGCGGGGAGCCCCCCGGCCAGGGGCCCAGGCTGGTGGACTGGGAACAGGATTTCCCCCAGATCGTGGCGCCGGTCAACCGGGTGCTGGGGCAGGAGGTTCGGGCGGCAGAGTATATGCACTGGTGGACCTTCCTGGCGGCTTACCAGGAGATCGGCGAGTGCACCTTCGCCCAGATTGTCCGCATCCGGGACCGTCTGGCCCGGGGCAGGCCGCTGGAAAAGGCGGATCAGGAGTGGTACCGGAATAACCGGCAGCTGGTGGACTTCAAGAGAACGTATACCGGCGCGGAGGACGAGATGGTGAAATCCTGGGGGTTCTGAGGGCTCCCGGCGTACTTTGAAAGCTTCATATTGTGACAGCGGAAATTTGGATCAAAGGCCGCCCCCTCCGCCTTTGGCGCGGCGAAGGGGGCGCGCCCGGCCGGTTCCCATCCAAAAAATGTTGAAAACCGCTGTCCTAATATGGGGAGGCGGGGATTTTTTTATGTAATTTGGAGGAGAGCAGTTTGCGCGATGGATCTATTACGTTCTCTACGGCATTGGATAATGCGCAGTTGGAAAAGGACCTTGACAGGCTGGGAAAAAAGATCCTGCGGGAAAGAGAATTACTCGGGGGCCTGAAAATCAAGAAAAACGGCCTTGAAAAGCAGCTGAAAGCGGCCGGCGCAGCGCTGGACGAGCTTCAAAAAAAGACCAAGGCGGCTCACGGCGGGGCTGTGATCAGCTTTGGAGACGTTGAGAAGATTGCCCTTCTGAAGCCGGCGGTCTCCGCGATCAAGGGGGAGATCGGGAAATACACCGAGGCCATCCGGGAGTCGAACCGCGAGCTGGAGAGCGCGAAGAGCAGCTGGGGAGAGGTGTATGCGCAGCTGGAGGACATCCGGCGGCAGGCACAGGCCGGGGACGGCGGGACGCTGAAGGATCGCGCAGGGGAATTTCTTGGCCGCGTGCGGGAGGCTTCGTCCAATCTGTTGCAGCCGGCAAGGCAGCTCTTTGAAAAATTGTTCCGAGACGGCTTTGGCGGGTTTGCCAAAGCGGGCCGGGACGCTGCACCGGCGGATCAGGGAGCGCCCGGCGGCCCAAAGACCGGCAGCGCCGAAAAAAAGAAAAAAAACGGGTTTGCACCGGCGGCAAAACAGGTGCTGTCCCTTGCAAAAAGGCTGAAGGTCGTTTTAACGCTGTCAAAAGCCATCGGCGGCGCGTTTAAGCGGCTGGGCGGGACAATCAAGGAGGCGCTGGTTTCCCCCGCCGTGCATAAAGGCTTGTCCATGCTCCGGGAACAGGCGGCGGCATACCTGAGGGCAAATACGCAGTTCTCCGGCGCCTTGCAGCAGCTGAAGGGCATCCTGCTGACGGCGTTTCAGCCCGTCTACGACGCGGCGGTTCCGGCCCTTATGGCCCTCTTGAATGTCCTCTCCCGGGCGGCGGCCGCCGCGGCTCAATTTATGGCGGGGCTGTTTGGCGTCACGGCAAAGCGGGCCCAGGAGAACGCAAAGGCCCTTTACGGGCAGGCGATGGCCACGGAAGCGGCGGGCAGCGCGGCGGAGGAGGCCGCCGGTTCCTTGGCGGGGTTCGACGAGATCAACACCATCCAGACGGAAAAACAGGGCGGCGGAGGGACCGCCGGGGACACCGGGCCGCTGTTTGACTATGCGTATGAGGACATGCCGTTCAGCTCGTGGGGGGAGGCGTTCAGCGCGCTGCTGGACCGGATGGTGAGCGGAATCCCCAATCTGATGGAGGCGTTCAAGGGGTTCTCCGACTGGCTGAACGGCCTGACGAAAAAGCTCTACGACATGTTCACCTTCCCCGGAGTGCTGGAAAAGGCGGGGCAGCTGGGCCGGGATCTGGCCGGCGCATTAAACCAATTGATAGACAGCGTCGATTGGTATCAGCTGGGGCAGGCCGCAGGGGCCGGATTGAACCTGGCCTTGCAGCTTCTGACGGAGCTTATCTATACCTTCGATTGGATAGGCCTGGGAGCGAGGCTTGCGGAATGTGTCAACGGGATTGTATCGGAAACCGACTGGGGCGAATTTGGACGGCTGCTGTGGGCTAAGCTCAAAATCGCACTGGAAACGCTGGGGGGCTTTATTGCGGAGCTGGATATGCCGCAATTGGCCGGAGCGGTAAGCGATATGATAACAGGGTTTTTCAATTCTGTGACCGAAACAATCCAAAACATTGATTGGTTTAAGCTGGGGGAGCAGATAAGAGACTTCCTGGTCAACATAAAGTGGGCCGAAATTGCGGAATCCGTGGCGGCCGCCGCCGGACAGGCTGTGCGCGCGTTTTTTGAATTTGTACAGGGCTTCCTGGGAGAGGCGTGGGGCAGCCTGGTCAGTTGGTGGAATGATACTGCGTTTGAAGACGGTAAGTTTACAATAGGAGGGCTGCTCAACGGCATTTGGGAGGCGGTTAAGGATATCGGGGCGTGGATAAAGGAGCATATCTTTGACCCGTTCGTAAACGGATTCAAGGACGTATTCGGGATTGATCCGGCCTCAACCGTCATGGAGGAGATGGGCGGCGGCGTCATGGACGGCCTTTTCAATGGCATCAATGACGCCATCGCGCCCATAGTTGAGCTGTTCGAGGGCATTTTTAACGGGTTCACCAGCTTTGTGGAGGACGTGTTCACGGTGGATTGGAAAGCGGCATGGGAAGGAGCCGCAAACGTTTTTAAGGAGATATGGAACGGCATCGTGTCAACGCTGGAGAGCGCGGTCAACCTGATCATCCGGGGAATCAATTTTCTCATCGGGAAGGTAAACGGGCTGATCGGGGACGGCCTGCTGTCGAAGGGGCTTGAATTGTTTGGCCTCCCCAATGGAAAAATCCCCACAATTTCCCAGGTGCAGATCCCCCGGCTGGCCCAGGGGGCGGTGATCCCGCCCAACCGGGAGTTTATGGCGGTGCTGGGGGACCAGCGCAGCGGCATGAACCTGGAGGCCCCGGAGGGGCTGATGCGAAGGATCGTCCGGGAGGAGGCCGGGGGCGGCGAGAGCGCGGCCCTGCTGCAGGCGATTTTGACGGCGGTCAAGGCCGGGCACGTCATCATGGTGGACGGCTCTGTCTTTGGCCGGACGGCCATCAAGACCATCAACAGCGTGACCACCTCCGCCGGCAGGCAGCTCCTTCTTCTGTGAGGTGCATATGACTATCTTGGAAATCAACGGCCACGACTACGCCCGCTGGGTGGAGGACGGCGGCTACAGCTGGAGCCGGGACGACCTGGACAGCGAAAAGACAAAGCGCGTCAAAAACGGGACCATGCGCCGGGACAAAATCACGGAAAAGCGGAACCTGACCTATCAGATGCTCCCCATGCCGGAGGAATTGGCAGCCCGGCTGGACGCCGATTTGCACGCCGCACAGTTCCGCGTGCGCTACCACGACCTGCACGGGGACCAGACCAGGGAATTTTACTGCTCCAAGCTGCCCGCAAAGCTGCGGCAGGTTGCGGACGGGGGGATTCAGCTGTGGGATGGGATCTCCTTCAGCCTGCATGAGATTTGAGGTGCGGCCATGGCACAGCATACAAGCGCCCTGTGGAAGGAGCTCTGGCGCACGCCGGGGACCGCCAGGGAATATCAATTCGACATCGCCGGGACAATTTACGGCCCGGAGCGTGAGGTGTCCCACAGCGTGGACGGCGGCCTCTATGAGCGGTTCGGCATCGGCGGCGCGGCCACGGCCAAGCTCACCATGTCGCTGTTCGCGGACAACATCCCCCGGGCGGCGGCCATCAGGCGGTACATACGCCTGCGCAATGGGGGGCGGGTGAGCGAGTGGCTGCCCAAGGGCGTATTTTTCACCAGCCGCCGCAGCGTGGAGGACGGGGTCTGGACCATCGAGGCGTATGACGCCATGCGCAAGGCCGAGCAGCCCTGGGAGCCGGACCAGGGCCTCAGCTTCCCGCTGTCCATGCCGCAGGCGGCGGCGGAATTCGCCCGGATCATGGGGGTGGAGATCGACCCGCGGACGAAGCTGAACCCGGCGTATACCATCGGCTACCCCGCCAGCGACCCGGAGAGCGGTACAGGGGACTATTACAGCATCCGGCAGGAGCTGCAGTGGATCGCCGCCGCCCACGGGGGGAACTGGATTATCACCGGGGAGGGCAAGCTGCTGCTTGTGCCGCTGCTGTCCATGCCGGAGGAGACAAGCCGGCTGGTCACCGAATACGGGGACGCCATCACGCTGGGAGGGGTGAAAATCCGTGTCTGATAAATTCTTTGTGGGCCTGGACCTGACCGGCGTGGAGGACAACGGCAGACAGCGCCCCATCTCCCGGGTGACGCTGCTGCTGGACGATGAGAACAGCGTCACCGCCGGGGACGGCACGGGGGCGGAGCTGGCGGCGGACTGCCCCCACGCCACCCAGGCCATGGCGGACGCCATACTGGCCCAGGTGAGGGGCTGCCAGTACCAGATGTTCAGCGCGGACGACGCGGCGCTGGACCCGGCGGCGGAGCTGGGGGACGGGGTGACGGCGGGAGGCGTGTACTCCGTCATCTCCCGGTTGAGCGACGACGGCAGCGGGTACACGGGGATTGCCGCGCCGGGGGAATCCGAGCTGGAGGACGAGTACCCAGCCAGCGGCCCCATGACCCAGGCGTTCACCCGGAAAATCGCCCAGACCAACTCCCGCATCACCAAAACGGCGAAGCAAATACGCCTGGAGGTGTCCAACGAGATCAGAGGGCTGTCCAGCTCCATAGAGATCCAACTGGATGGGATCACCCAGCGGGTGGAGGACAATGAGGCGGGGCTGTCCCAGACGCTGCGCGTGGCCGCCGACGGCGTGACCATCACCAACGCCCAGGGCAGCACCCTGACCATAGACGGCGGACAGATCGACGCCAGCAAAATCAACACGGAGCAGCTGGACGCCAGCAGGATACACGCGGAGGAGCTGAACCTGAGCGGGAAAATCACCTTTGGGGATCTTGCCCCTGATGCGCAAGGCTCAATTACAAACGCCCAGTCCACCGCAAATTCTGCGCTTAACCAGGCGTCTGCCGCAAGCGGAATTGCGAACAGCGCGGCAAATACAGTAAGCGGATGGACCTACAAAGGAACAACATATATCGACGGCAAAATGCTTATGACCGGCACTGTCAAGGCTTCTTCGCTGCAAGGCGGCTCTATTTATCTGCTTAACGAATTAGGCGAACCCTCCGGGTCGATTGAGCTTGGCGGGGCGATTTCATCTGGATATGCCGTGGATATTTTCAGCTATGCGGCAATGCGCCTAACTGCCAATTATGGTGATTTGTACTTGACCGCAAATAACAACTATATTTGGATCAGGGGAGATGCCGTGGCGGTAAACACCCCGTTTATATCCAGAAACGTGTCCTCCCTTGGTACAAGCTATTATAGATGGAGCGACGTCTACGCCAACAACGCCGTCATCCAGACCTCCGACCTGACGCTGAAGAAAGATGTTAGTTATGGCCTGAATGATTACGACGCGCTGTTTGATGCGCTCAAGCCAATGAGCTTCGTGTTCACAGATGGCGAAAGCGGACGGCGTCATCTTGGGATGGGGGCCCAGGATGTTGAGCTGGCGATGGAGCAGGCCGGGATATCGAGCATGGATTTTGCCGGATTCATCAAGTCTGAACGCCCAGAGGGGGGCGGCCATGATTATGCGCTGCGCTATGGCGAGTTCATCCCGCTGTGCATTGAGCAAATACAGCGCCTAAAGGCTCGTGTGGAAGAGCTGGAAAGGAGATCATTATGACGGAGCTTCAAAAGGAAATTGACCAGGCGTTTAAGCTGCTGTCCGCCATCCAGGTGAGCGGGGACGGCGTGGACGTGATGGCGGCGGCGCGCGGCCATCTGCGGGCCGCTTACAATCTGGCGGACAGGCCGGAGGTGGACGGGGATGGCTGATAAAACCACCGGCGGGCTGAAGGCGGTGGAGGAGGCCGCAATCGGCAGCCTGCCGGGTATCGCGGATTTGTATGACGACACCCTTCTGCCGGTGGAGCAGCAGGGCGAGGCCCGGCACATGACCGGGCGGCAGTGGAAACGATACGCCCAGGAGGGCGTGACGGCATATGTGGAGAGCGCAAAGACGGCGGCCCGGGAGGCGGCGGGCAGCGCGGCAGATGCGGCCAAACGTGCGCAGGCTGCGGCGGACAGCGCGTCCGATGCCGCGGACAGCGCCCGGTCCGCCCGGCAGTACAGCGGGAAGCCGCCGGTCATCAAGGAGGGGCGCTGGTGGACGTGGAATGCGGAGACGCAGCGGTATGAAGACACCGGCCAGGCGGCGCGGGGAAACCTGATGTACGCCACGTTCTTTGTGGAGCCTCAGACCGGGGAGCTGTACATGTTTACGGATAACGAATATAGCGGGCCGGACTTCCGGCTCGTGGACGGAAGCCTGGAGGTGGTTTTGAACAATGGAAATTAGCACGAATTTGGGACGGGTATCCCTGGCGCCCCGGGGAGAGTACGATCCCCAGGCACAGTACCGGCGGCTGGACATCGTGGGGTACGGCGGGTCCTCTTACCTGGCGCTGCGCGATTTGCAGGGCGTGACGCCGGAGAACGGCGCGGACTACATGCTGATTGCCCAGCGGGGAGATGTGGGCGCAGCTGGAGAGACCGGCCCTCAGGGAGAACAGGGCGTCCAAGGGGAAAAGGGCGACACCGGCGAAAAAGGCGGCACCGGCGATACCGGGAATGGAATTGCCGGTATTGAGCGCACATCCGGCAGCGGAGCGGCGGGCACCACAGATACCTACACCATTACCATGACGGACGGAAGTACGTCGGCGTTCCAGGTCTACAACGGCGCGGACGGAGCCGGGGCCGGGGATATGACGAAGTCTGTTTACGATTCCCAGAACAAAAACACGGATGTTTTCGCCTATGTGGATGAGGCTGTCAAGGGTGTGAAAATTGACGTGGATGAGGCCCCTGCAGAGGGCAGCGAGAATCCTGTCTCCTCCGGCGGCACATTTGCAGCCCTCGCCGCCAAGCAGGACGCGCTCACCGGCCGGCCGGGCCAGGTGGTGGGGTTCGGCGCGGACGGCGCGGCGGAAGCGGTGCAGGGGTGGAGCGGCCCAAACCTTGGGATCAATTGCGACTTTCGCTGCCCTGTAAACCGCAACGGCAGGGACGAATATACCGCAGCGGGGATGACCATCGACCGCTGGTCGCTGTCCATGTCGGGACCTGGGATATCCTTGCGGGTGCTGCCGGAGGGCGGCGTCTCCCTGGACAAGACCCAGGGCGGCGTATTCGGGCGGCTGTCACAGCGCTTGGACAATCCCAGTGGGCTGTCCGGCCAGACGGTCACCGTCTCCATCCTGGCCAAGGGAAACACCACCCCATATCTGCTCCTGTTCCTGAACGGCGAGGGCAGCGGGGCTGGGCTGATCAATATTCCGCTCACGGACGAGTACAGCCTGTACTCGGTGACCAAAACGCTGCGCAGCGGCGATATCACACGGGTAGACGCCGCCGTGGGGTATCAGACCGCGACGCCCGCAGGGAGCAGCGCGCTGCTGGGGATGAAGGTCGAAATGGGCTCCCACCAGACCCTGGCCCACCAGGACGGGGACGGCAATTGGATGCTCAACGACCCGCCGGACTACGCCCTGCAATACGCGCTGTGCAGCCTGTACAGCCCCATCACTGGAGAATGGACCGGAAGCCAGCACAGTAATCCCAATCTGCTGCGCAACTGGTATTTTGCAGACCCGGTGAACCGAAACGGAAGGCTGAAGTATACCGGGGGCGGGATGACCATTGACCGCTGGTACTCTAATTCGTCGGGCCTGACAGTGACGGTCAATGATGATGGAACGATCACACTGTCAAACAGCGGAACAAATATAGGGTATTATAGGCAGACCTTTGATCGGCCGCTTGATCCTGATACCTATACCCTGTCCACGCTGGTTATGGCGTCTAATCCGGCGTCTGGCCACAATGCTGTGTATGTATGCTACGATGACGGAACGTTTGGCGCCAGCGTCCGCCTCGATGCGCCGGGACTGTATGCGGGCGTATACGCCGGGGCGGCGGGCAAACACATATACCGGGTGCAGTACAACGTAGCGCCTGGGGGCTCGTTTACACTGCGCGCCGTCAAGCTGGAGCTGGGCCCGGTGCAGACCCTGGCCCACCGGGATGCTGGCGGCAATTGGGAGCTCAACGATCCGCCGGACTACGCCCTGCAGTACGCGCTTTGTAACCTATACAGTCCTATCACTGGAGAATGGACCGGAAGCCAGCACAGTAATCCCAACCTGCTGGATAACTGGTATTTTGCAGATCCCATCAACCAGCGGGGGCAGGCGGAGTATGACAGCGCTGGATACACCATAGACCGATGGGCGCTGCGCACAGGTGCTGCGCTCAAGGCGGCAGACGGCGGCATTGAAATCTCTGTATCAGATTCCGGGGAATGCAATCAACCCATTGACCATGGATTTGAAATGATCAAAGGGAAAACTTTTACCATCAGCTATCTCACGGCGGACAATGTTTTAGTATCCAAAAGCGGCGTAGTCCCAGCCAATGAGCCAAGCGCCACGACACGCTATATTATTGCAGCAGGAGAGCTTAGCTTTGCCTTGGCATACAGCATATATACAAAACATCCATATGTCTATTTTTACAAAGGGAATGGAACATCAGAAAAAATCATTGCCGTCAAGCTGGAGCGGGGCCCGGTGCAGACCCTGGCCCACCAGGACAAGGACGGCAACTGGGTGCTCAACGACCCGCCGCCCAATAGGGCGCTGGAGCTGGCGAAGTGCCAGAGATATCAAATTGCATTGGAGCCCGAAAGCCGGTACATCGCAAGCTTGTACTCAGATGGGCTGCGCGGCTCCATATTCGTCCCTACCCCCGCCGCGCTTAGAGCAAATCCAACCATCGGTGCAGCAGCGTTCAACGCAGTTATAAACGGTGAACTGGTCAACAATGTAACTGTAACTTCAGCTGTGGCCGCCCAGAACGGGGTCATAATAACCTTTACACTTGAAACAGCTAAATCCAAATACGCAATTGCTGTCGCAAACATAAAAACCCGCACAATCCTTGACGCAAATCTTTGAGGAGGCTACATGAAATGAAGGGATTGCACAACAGCGCCATAGGACAGGCAAGACAGGACCCGGGTGATATGGCAGGGATGGAGGCGCCGTATAACCGCCACTATGTTGCCTTGGATGCCCAAGGCCGCATTGTAGACGGCTGGGGCAACGGGCCGCATCCGGGGCGGGACATATCCGGCGCGATCTGCATTGATGGGGAGGGCGGCTGCCGGCTCCGGCCCTTCCCCGGCGGGGAGGGGCCCAGGTACAAACTGCTTTGACGGAGGGGCAAAAGACAATGAAGGGTAACGTATTTCGCGGCGTCATTTCCGCCGCCGCGGCCGGAGCTGCGGCCTACTTCCAGGAGCTGGCCCTGCCGGTTGTGGTGCTGTTCCTTGTTATGGTTATGGACTACATATCCGGCATGGTGCGGGCATGGATCCGGGGTGAGCTCTGCTCCAGGGTGGGCATTATGGGGATTGTGAAAAAGGCCGCTTATCTGCTGGCCGTGGTGGTGGCCATCGTGACCGACTGGGTGGTGCAGACCGCCGCCGGGCAGCTGGGCGTGGATTTCGGCGGATTCTTTTTCTTTGGGCTTCTGGTGACGGCCTGGCTTGTCCTCAACGAGTGTATTTCCATTCTGGAGAATATTTCCCAGCTTGGCGTCCCGCTCCCGTCCTTTCTGGCGGCGCTGCTGCAAAAGCTGAAAAGCACGGCGGAGGACAAGGGGGAGGAGCTGCTGAAATGATGTGTGCGGGGCGCGCTGCTATTTACAATATAAATCATATATAGTAAAATTTAAAATAAGGCATAACGCAGACTTAAAGGGCGTCTGAAAGCAGTTTCCATGTGTTTTTCTGGCTGTGGGGCCCTCAGGCAGGCCGCAAGAATTCCAAGTAAAAAACGGGAAGTGACTGAGTATGGAGAAGCGGCAGGCATTTAACCCCTATCTCCCCAGCTGGGAATATATCCCCGATGGGGAGCCCCATGTGTTCGGGGACCGGGTGTACGTCTATGGCTCCCACGACAAATTCAACGCCCCCATCTTCTGCGTCAGCGACTACGTGTGCTGGTCCGCCCCGGTGGACGACCTGTCGGACTGGCGCTGCGAGGGGGTTATCTACCGCAAAAACCAGGACCCGAAAAACAAGCTGGGCCTGCGCCTGCTGTTCGCCCCCGACGTGTGCCGGGGCCCCGACGGGCGGTACTACCTCTACTACGCCTTCGACTTCATGGGGATCATGGGGGTGGCCGTCTGCGACACCCCGGCGGGGACGTACCAGTTCCTGGGCCACGTGCGCTACCCGGACGGCACCGTCTGGGGGCGGAAGAAGGGCGACCAGTTCCCCTTCGACCCCGGGGTGCTGGCGGACGACGACGGCCGGATCTGGCTGTACTCCGGGTTCTACACACCCGCCCCCGCCCTTGTCACCGGCTTCCAAAAGCTGCGCAACGACGGCGGCACGGTGGTGGAGCTGGAGCCGGACATGGTGACCATGAAAGGCGGGCCCCGGGTCATCTTCCCCAAGCAGGGCCCCGGCTCCTTCCCCAACCACGAGTTCTTCGAGGCCAGCTCCATCCGAAAGGATGGGGACAGCTATATCTTTGTCTACTCCTCCCGGCACAACCATGAGCTGTGCTACGCCGTCAGCGACAGGCCGGACGGCGGCTTCACCTTCGGCGGCACCCTGGTGAGCCTGGGCGACCTGTTTTTGGACGGGCGCACCGAGGAAAAAGACGGCCTCAACTACCTGGGCAACACCCACGGGGGGCTGCTGAACCTGGGGGCGGACTGGTACATCTTCTACCACAGGCAGACCAACCGCCATTCCTACTCCCCGCAGGCCTGCGCGGAGAAGCTGGAGCGCACCCCCGACGGCGGCTTCCGGCAGGCGGAGGTGACCTCCTGCGGGCTGAACGGCGGGGCGCTGCGGGGAGAGGGCCGGTACGAGGCCCGGATCGCCTGCAATTTGTGGAGCAAGGACGGCGTGGGGCGGTACGACGGCCCCAGCCCCCGCAAAAGGCTGAAGGCGCACCCCTATTTCACCCAATCCGGCGGCCGGAAGGAGGAGTGCGGCCAGTACATCGCCAATATGCGGGACGGCGCGGCGGCGGGGTTCAAGTATTTCCGCATGGAAACGCCGGTCTCCATCCGGGTGGAAACCAGCGGGGAGGGCCGGGGGACCATGGAGGTCTCCGACACGCCGGACTTTGCCCGCCTCTGCGCGGAGCTGAAAATCGCCCCCGGGACGGCCCGGGCGCAGCCGCTGGACATCGAGCCCGGCGTGCGGCCGCTGTACTTCCGCTTCCGCGGGGAGGGCAGCGTGAATTTTCACGCCTTCACCCTTCTGACGGGATAATGGGGGAGGCTGCGCAGGCAGTCAAAAACCGGCGGCACAGTTTTGAGAAGCTGTACCAATAGCCGAAGTATGCAGCCTGGCGGCAATTTGGGCCGCAAGGATATGTCTGGGGTCTACTGGTACAGCTTCTGAGCCCCGCCCAAATTTTTCTAGGGTGCGCGCAAAGAAAGCACACCCTGCGCCGCAAGGGCTTCACGGCCTGCCATAAATAACGCACAGGGCGGGTCCTGTTCAGGACCCGCCCCGTGCTGAATGGAGACGATAGAATCGGCAATGCAGCGCAGCGCCTCTTTACACGGGCTATTTCCCTGCTTTCCCGGAGCCCTGGCGCTTCTTTGCCCAGCGCAGGATGACCACGGCCTCTATGGCCAGGGCCGCAATGATAACGGCCGCGTCCACGGCGGCGAACATGGTGGTCATCTTGTCCCCGCCCTCGGCCGCGCCGCCCTCGCCGGCGTAGTATCCGCTGTTGCCCACGGTGTACAGGATGTTCTTGCAGGCCTGCCGCATGGCCAGTACACAGGTGGCCGCCTCGGTGTCGGTGAACTGGTTGGACTCGGCCATTCCGTAGCCCAGCATCAAATCGTTGCCCGCCCGGACCGCCGCGTCGGAGATCTGGTAGCCATAGGAGCCGTTGTAATCGGAGATCACGGTGCCCACAAAGCCCCACTCCTCCCGGAGGACGGTTTTGAGCAGGTTGGCGTCGCTGATCACGGGCACCGTGCCGATCCAGTTGTAGGCGGTCATCATACCCATGACGTAGTTGTTGAAGTCGAAGCCCTTTACCGTCATCTCAAAGGGCTTGAGCACGTTCTCCCGGAAGGTCTGCTCGGTCATGTAGGTGAGCAGGAAGGCGCAGCGGTTGGTCTCCTGGTCGTTGCCGGCAAAGTGCTTCAGGAAGGGGTACACGCCGTATTTGGCGGCGCCGTTCACCTCGTAGGAGGCGAAAATGCCGGACAGCACGCCGTCCTCCGAGTAGTACTCGAAGTTGCGCCCGCCAAACGCGGAGCGGTGCAGGTTCAGGCCGGGGCCGTACCAGCCGAAGTTATTGGCGTTGGCAAACTCCTGGCCCATAGCGTCGCCGATCTTGTCCGCCATCTCCTTGCTCCAGGTCTGGGCCATGAGCACCTCCGAGGGGAACTGGGTGCCGGTGGTGTGGGTGACGTAGTTGGACAGGCCGGCGGGGCCGTCGCAGTCAGACGTGGCCACCTTGCCCACGGACTCGATGGGGGCGGTCTTCCAGCCGCCGGTGTTGATGAGGGTGATCATGTCCTCCAGGCTCAGCTGGTCCAGCAGCTTTTCCCAATTGGGGTCGTCGTAGCCCTTGCCGGTGAGGTCGGCCAGCTTCAGGCCGTTGTCCGCCCCCAGGGTGGGCATCACGTCCTCGTCGCTGTCGTACTTGCTGGGATTGTACTTGGCCACAGAAATCTGCTGGATGGCCTTTTCGGTGTCCTTGTCGATTTCAAACTCGGTGGGGGGCGCGGTGACATCGTCATAGTTGGCGAAGCCGTCCTTGCGGGAGAGGTAGCTCCGGCCCGCGTCGGCATAGTCGAAGCGGTTTACCGCGGGGATGCCGTCGGAGGGGCGGCCATCCTTGCTGTAGTCCACGTCGGAGCCCAGCTCAAAGGTGCGCTCATCCAGCACGGTGTGGGAGTTGGAGCGGATGGACACGCTGTAGCTTCCCGCCTCCAGGATATAGCCGCCGTTCTCCGTCTTGACCTTGCCGGAATCGTAGGAGGCCAGGTTCTCCAAAGGCACGGACAGGGTGATCTTCTCGGAGGCCCCGGGCTCCAGCAGGCCGGTTTTGCCGAAGTCCAGCAGGTTTACGCTGGCCTTCTCAATGCCGCCGTTGGTGTAGGGCGGGGTGAAGTACAGCTCCACCACGTCCTTGCCCGCCACGCTGCCCGTGTTGGTGACGGTGACCTCCACAGTGACGGCGTTGGCGTCCTGCTTGAAGTCGGTGATCTCCTGCTTGAACTGGGTGTAGCTCAGGCCGTAGCCGAAGGGGTACTGCACATAGTCGTCGTAGTTGATCAGCCCCTCCTCAGCAGCGGTCTCATAGAACTTGTAGCCCATGTAGATGCCCTCCACATAGTCCACAAAGGAGAACACGCCCTGGAAGGTGTTGTCGTTGCGGATAACCTGCTTGGTCAGGTCTTCCACCCCGGTGAAGAAGTGGTTGCCCGAGTTGCCGGAATGGTTCCAGGTGGGGGCCTTCGTCAGGTCCTTCAGGTAGGTGTCCACCGTCCTGCCGGAGGGGTTCACCGCGCCGGAGATGATCTTGCCCAGGGCGGCCATGCCCGCCGCGCCGGTGCCGGGGGCCAGGATCACCGCGCCGATGGAATCATACTTGTCCACCCAATCCAGCTCCATGGCGTTGTTGGCGTTGATGACCACGATCACCTTGTCGAAGCTGGAGCAAACCAGCTCCACCAGGTCCTCCTCGGTGCGGGACAGCTCCAGATAGTGCTCGCCCGGCTCGAAGTCGTCATAGTCGCCGTTGTTGGTGTACAGGCCGTTGGTGTAGCCGTAGTTGGTTTTGGCCCGCTCCTCCACCGCGTCGGTCTTAGCCACGTCGTAGGTGCCGTTGATCACCGCGTTCATGTCGGAGGGCAGGTCGGCGTTCTCGCCGCCGGTGCGGCCGATGACGATCACGGCGGTGTCGGAGAAGGACTCGGCCCCGCTCATCACCGCGGAGGTGTAGGCGTCCCGGGTGGGCTCGGGCAGGGTCCAATCCTGGGTCTGCATGGTGATGGCGGCGCGCTCGCTGCAATAGCCGGTGTACATTTTCACAAGCTCGTCGTTCATGGAGTAGCCCGCGTTGGCCAGCGACTGGAGTATGCTGACGGCGGGGGCGGAGCCGTCGCCGCTGTTGGCGGAGCCGGTGCCGCTGTACACGGGGTTGGTGGAGGCCCAGCCGAACACGTTCAGGTTCTTGGTGCCCGAGTCCAGCGGCAGCAGGCCGTTGTTCTTCACCAGCACCATGCCCTCGTCGCCGGTCTCCTCAATGACGGCAAGGCTGTTGCCCACCACGTCGTCGGAAATCTCCGCCTTGGAGGCGTTGAGCACGCCGGACACGGTGGCGTACAGCGGGCCATAGCAGATCAGGTTGACGCACAGCAGCACCACCAGAATCCACGCCAGCCCGGCTGTCCAGCGCACCACATGGCGCGTCCCCTTTTTCACCACAAACTGGGCGGCTACCATTACGATGACCATCACCAGCAGCGCGGCCAGAATGGCGTAGATGTACCCGCTGACGGAGCGGATGTAATTGCCCACATCCGCGGCGCTGGCGCCCATCTTCACAAAAACCGGGGTCAACAGGTTGATAATAAAGTCGATCATACAGCAAGGTTCCTCCTTTTTAGGGTATAATAACGAGGAAAACACCGGCGGGGAGCGGAGAATGCCCCGCCCCCCGCCGGCTTTAGGAGAAAATGATGAAATCAGGAATTACTGGTTGGCGTACTTGAAGTCGATGGTCTGGCACTCGGTGAGGGGCGCGGCGGAGTAGGTCTTGACGCGCTGGTCGTCGATCTTGCCGGACCAGTTCAGGCCGTAGGCGAAGTCGTACACGTTCCCGTCGGCGTCCACGTAGCACTCCAGGTCGCGGGGCAGATCCTCGCCGGTCTGGGCCTCCACGGCCTCCATGGAGGCGGGCATCTGGGCCACCAGCAGGCCGCTGGGCTCGTGCTCACCGATGACGGTCTTGAGGAAAGCCTCATCGCCCACGTCGTAGCCCACCAGGATGGCGTCGGCCAGGGGCTCCACCTCGGAGAACACCATGGAGAGGTGGGTCATGTTCATCAGCACCACCACGGGCTTGCTGCCGGCGGCGGACTTGGCGGCCTTGAGCATGTCCAGATGGGCGGCCTGGCTGGGCACGTTGGCGGTATTGCCCTTGTAGGAGCGGTTCTCGGTGGTGATCTTAGTCTGCTGGGTGTAGCCGTCGTTGAAGGTCTCCTCAATCTCCTTGCCGCCGATGGAGTTCTCCTTGGCGGTGGTGGCGGTGTAGGGACCGTACTGGATGGAGGGAGGCAGCCAGGTCTGGCTCTCGTCCTCGCCCACCACTACGGTGGAGGCGGCGTGGGGGGAGCTCATGCCCACCAGCACCAGGTCGCAGGCGGCGACCTCGGCGGCGGAGGCGCGCTGGATGTCGTTCTCGGTGTAGGTGGCGCTGCCGCTGTCGTCGGCCTCGCCGGAGGGGTCCAGCACGGTGTCGGTCACCACGTTGTAATACTGGGCGGCCACCTCAAGATCCACGGAGGGAGCCCAGTAGGCGGGGGTGCTGGACCAAGCGCCGCTCACGGCCGCAGTGAAGCGGTAGGGGATGTACACGGTCTGCTTTTCGCCGCCCTCGGACTGCTTGATGAGATTATTGCTGTTCTTCACCATGACGATGGAGCTCAGCTGGGTCTCCAGGCCGTAGGCCAGGGAGGCCTCGGTGCAGTTGGTGGCGCGCACGTTGTCGGTGGAGTTGTAGGGGTTCTCGAACAGGCCCAGGCGCATACTCACCAGATTGTTCTCGTATGCGCGGTCCCGCATCATGCTCAGGGCGTCGTCTTCGCCCAGCTCATCCACCAGCAGCTCCCAGGCCTCCTGCATGCTCTCCAGGTTGCCATAGCCGCCCATGGAGGTCATGCCCCGCTGGATGGCCAGGGCGATACGCTCGGCGTCGGTGTAGTCCTCCATGCCCCAGGAGCCGTTTCCGCCGGACAGGGGGCCCCAGTCGGAGATGATGAAGCCGGTCCAGCCGGAGTTGAACAGGGTGTCGTACTTCCACTGGGACCAGGCACCGGCGATGAGCTCACCCAGGGAGCCGTCCTTGGAGTAGGAAATGGAGTAGTTGGTCATGATGCCGCCCGCGGATTTGGTGGAGCTGTTCTTCAGGCTGAAGGCTCCATCGTGGAAGGCGATCAGGTGGGCCTCATAGTTGTTGTTGGGGAACACGGAGAACCGGCCGGTGTCGTTGTGGTCGTCGCGGCCGCCCTCGGCGGCGCCGGCGCCGGAGTAGTGCTTCATGATGGTCAGCACGGAGTCATTGCCCCAGCCTTTGTCGGTGGAGCCGTCCCAGGTGGACTGCATGCCGGACACGAAAGCCTCAGTAATATCACGATCCAGGGCGGGGTCCTCGCCGTAGGTGGACAGGCCACGGTCCATCACGGGAGAGGTCGCCAGGTCGATCTGGGGGCCCAGCAGGGCGTGGACACCGGCGGCGCGGTACTGCTTGGAGAATTCCTTGCCGACCTCAAGGGCGGTGTTAGGATCGAAGGTGGCGGCCAGGGAGGTCTGCTCCACGATGCCGGACTGGCCGTTGGGGTCGATGGACACCAGGGCGGGAATGCCGAAGTCCAGGCTCTCGCACAGCTCCTGGATCAGGTTGACCCAGATGGCGTGGTCCACGTTCTCCTGGGTGGTAGAGCCCAGGTTGCGGGTGACGCCGCCCCGGCCGCCGCCGGTGATGTAGGCGTAGCCGCTGTTATCCTCGCTGGCAAACTTGGCCTTGTCGGTGGTGAAGGTGCCCCAGCCGCCGTGGGTCAGGTAGGGGGCGATCTGCTCGCCGCTCATCTGGTTGGCCAGGTCGCGGGCGCGGGTCTCCGCGTCCAGCCGCCAGTCCTCATAGGGGTCCAGCGCGCCGTTGCGGTTCAGGTCCTTGAAGGCGAAGCCGCCGGACTGGAGCAGCTGCACGCCGGACTCCTTGGAGTAGCCCAGGGTCGCGCCGCCCTCGTTGGTGATTTTCACCCAGCCGTCGGAAGTGGTCTCCTCTTTCCACTTCACGTCGCCGGAGCCCAGCTCCTCCAGGTCGCCGGTGTTGGCAACCGGGGCGGAGGTTTCGGGCCCGCCGCTGGCGTCAGGCGTGTCCGAAGGGGTGGAGCCGCCGGGCTGGCACGCCGCCAGGCCCAGGACCATGACCAGCGCCAGCAGCGCGGCCATCAGCTTTTTCATGTTCTTCATCCTCGTGATCTCCTTTCAATTCTTTCTCCCGGGAGGCTGTAGAGCCTCCCAGATGCAGCGCCATTATACGCCGGCTTTTTCCGTTTCAGGGAGATTTTGCGCAAACTGTCATTACATTGCGTGAATTGCCTTCCATTTTTGGGGAATATGCTGTATACTTTAACATGTGAAGCTATACATACTGTAAAAAAGGGCGTGTGGTTTGTGCGGCGAGTGGTTGCGATTGTGGAGGACGATCCTGCCGAGGCGGATATCCTCAGGTCTCATTTTGCCCGGTATGCCCCTGACGCCGGGGAGGAATTTGATATCAGGTGGTTCCAGAGCGGCGACGCGTTTCTCGACGGCTACCAGCCCATCTATGACCTGGTGATGATGGACATTGACCTGCCGGGCATCAGCGGCATGGCCACCGCGGAAAAGCTGCGCCTGGTGGACCGGGCGGTCACGCTGATTTTTGTCACCAACCTGGCCCGGTACGCCGCCAAGGGCTACTCGGTGGAGGCCATGGATTTCCTGCTCAAGCCGGTGCCCTACCCCAGCTTTGCGGCGACGCTCCAGCGGGCGCTGATGCGCTGCCGCCATAACCGCCACCCGGACCTGCTCATCAACATCCCCGACGGGCTGTACCGCATCTCCACGGACCGGGTAAAATATATTGAAGTGATTAACCATACGCTGGTCTACCACACCACCGAAGGGGTGATCCAGGCGTCCGGCAACTTGAAGGACATTGAGGGCAGGCTGCCCGCCAGCCAATTCATCCGCTGCAACCGGTGCTACCTGGTAAACCTGGCCTTTGTGCGGGCGGTGCGGGGCCACCGGCTGGTGCTGGATATGGACGAGCTCCAGATCAGCCGGCCCAAGCGGGCCGCGGTGCTGGAGGCGCTGAACAATTATCTGGGAGGGGGTGTCTGACGTGGGGGTGGCGTTTCGCATGACGATGCTCAACTCCCTGCGCTTTTATATCACCCTGGCCGGGTCCACCCTGGTTTTTCTCTGGTGCCAGAAGCGCCGCCGCTGGTGGGGCGCGTCCATGGCCGCCGTCTTCGCCTTTGGGGTGCTGGGCATGACGGTGACGAACTACTCGCTGCCCAACAGCAATGTGAAGAACCTGCTTGTCTTTGGCGGGGCCATGCTGGTGGTTGTGGCCATCGCGCTGGCCTGCTTTGAGGTGCGCTGGGAGGAGGCGCTGTTCTGCGCCGTGGCGGGCTACAGCGTGCAGTTTATCATTTCCCTGTGCGGCGAGATGGGCTTTCGGGTCTACGGCCTGTCCTCGCCGGAGTATTTCCTGCTCCAGCTTGCCATCACCGCGGCGGTGCTGCCGCTGGTCTACCTGCGCTTTGGGCGCAAGCTGAAGCGGGGCCAGAATATGGACCTGGACCGGCGCTCCCTGCTGCCCCTGGTGGTGGGGGCGGTGCTGGCGGAGGTGGTGCTGTGCTATAACATGCGCCTGCGGTGGATGACCTTTGACAACCGGGCCTACATGATGTACGACGCCAGCCTGCTGATTTTATGCAGCGTGTTCATCCTTGTCTCGCAGTTCGCCCTGCTGGTGCAGCGCAATTTGGAGGACGAGCTGAAAATCATCAACCAGCTGCGGCGGAAGGACCGGGATCAGTACCAGGTCGCCAGCGAGACCATCGACCAGATCAACCGAAAATGCCACGACATGCGCCACCAGATCCGCACCATCGGCCGCAGCGCCCGGGTGACCCCCGAGGCCCTGGCCGAGATGGAGCAGACCATCGACATTTACGATTCCATGGTGAGCACCGGCTGCCGGGCGCTGGATATCATCCTCACGGAGAAAAGCCTGTACTGCCAGAAAAACAACATTGTCATCCGCTGCATCGCCGACGGCCGGGGGCTGAGCTTCCTACAGGACGTGGATATCTACTCCCTGTTCGGAAACCTGCTGGACAACGCCATCCATGCGGTGCAGGGGCTGGAGGAGGACCGCCGGGTGGTGAACCTCACCGTCAAGGTGCGCGGGGAGCTGCTGTCGGTGAACTCCTGCAACCGGTATGCCGGGGAGATGGAGATGCGCGACGGCCTGCCCGTCACCCGGGGCGACCCCCAGTTTCACGGCTTCGGCACCA
>OFGB01000744.1_pt1 | contig 22627 bp, 20 predicted proteins | sample 1521491 | NCBI WGS metagenome assembly OFGB01 (sample SAMEA3504095, study PRJEB24116) | mouse gut metagenome | biome: mouse gut; feature: mouse-associated habitat; material: faeces | place: Denmark | collected 2011
GTATAATGATTCGCTTAGATATATTCTATTAAAAAGATTGTAGACATTATTATAACTTAATTTTTTATTTTGCAATGTTTGTAATTAGTAAGAAAGTATTGTGTTTTTTTCTTATCCAAATTTGTGATATTTCTAAACGATTTATCTATTATCAGTTTTAAAATGAACTTATCGCTAAGAATTACTATCAAACAGAGGATAACTATCAATTATCCTCTGTTTATGATGAATGGAATTTCAATGTCGGATTCATTATGCGGGAAAACTGGATATTATGGAGATTACCTATCTGACCATAAAAACTCAGTTGATTCAAAGCGGGTTTCAGGGTATAGTAGTAACAAGATCATATGCCTTTTGTGAGAGCCTGTATATTTCTTGGCAAATACACCAAAGGAGGAGAACCGTGAATACAAAGCTTCGCAATACAGTAAGTGTAGCAGATACAGAAGCCCAATATGATGAAAAAGCAAAGCAATTGCGCAGCAATAAGATTATACTGGCGCATATCCTGGTAAAGACTGTTGATGAATTTCACGGTATGAACCCAAAGGATGTTGTTTCATATATTGAAGGAGATCCGTTTATCAGTGTAGTTCCGGTGGAACCGGTGAGCCGTCTTGTTTCGTCCCAGAAGGAAAGAGATTTTGTTAAAACAAATTATAACGACATTCGACGCATATTCTCGATATGGGCGTGCATGGGCATGGATGAGAACAGCTTAGATTACGTTCATCTAACGGATGATAAGCTGTTAGGCTCTTATTCGTGGAAAGGCAGACTTGACTTGCTAAATATCGTCCTGATTGGCATATCAAATGAACTGCCAGAGCATGTTGGTAAATATGAGTTGCACCGCCTGCTGAGTACATTATTATCAATGGAGTTAGCTGTTGATGAAAAATTAAGTATTATGGAGAATGAGTATAATATACCGGTGGATGATAGAATAAGAAAGAATGTGAATGCAATGTGCAAAGTGATTTGATAAAAGCAGTAGTAAAGCAGTGAACGTGGTTCAGAAGAAAGGTTCACTGCTTTTTCTTCAGGACAGCGGAGGCGAGAACACGCTTCTAACATTCGTTTAGATACATAAAGTTCCGTGGATGCTTAGTCATCAGGATATTATTCTGCTTTGCCATGGATACACTCGTATATATTTCAGTCGTTTTGATCGAGCTGTGACCAAGCATTTTTTGTATATAACGGATGTCAACGTCAGCTTCCAGCAGTAAAGTGGCGAATGAATGGCGGAACATATGTGGAGTGATATGCATGTCAATCATAGCCAATTTTAAGTATTTTACAATCATGGCCCGCACAGACTGCTCTGAATACCGCTGATGGAGCCGATTGATAAAGAACCATCCGGTGGCGGCAATATCAGCTTGAAATGCAGCATAATATTCGGCAATTACCTTTTTGACGTCATCATTGCCGATCTGTATCAGGCGTTCTTTGGAGCCTTTTCCATAAATGATTATTTTGTAGGATACCAGATCTATCTGCTGTATTCTTAAGGCGCACAGCTCAGAGATTCTGACGCCTGTGGAAAAGAGCATTTCAATGATCGTGATGTCACGAAGTACCTCATTGTATTGATACGTTGTAGCTGCAAGTGACTTTTGTTTATACATTGTGGAGATAAATGTGGCAATCGTGGTTTCCGGTATTGTACGGGGCAGTATTTGCGGTTCCCGAAACTTCACATTTATTTTGTCAAAGGGATTTGTAGCAATCAACTCTTCATAAACTAAATAATGGAAGAAGGCTTTTAAAGCAGCAATCTTTCTTTTGGTAGTCCGCGGCTTATACTGGTCATGTAGCGAGGAAATGTAATCATTTATAGCATTCTTATCTTCAAAATCAGGGTATGCCAGCATAAATGTCTGAAATTGCGCCAAATCAATACGATAAGCCTTCAGGGTTTTCTTATCCAGTTTTTTGATGGATTCACAATTTTTCATGTAACTTGCAATTAAAATCTCTAATCTGTTCATAAATGGATACTCCTTAGTTTTTTATATCTATTATGACTATCCATCTATGAAATGTCGATTACTTTAATCTTCGGGGCAAAATTCATTTAGTATCTCAATAGTCTCTTTCGCTGTAAATCCCCACAGAATCCTACTTAATACTTCAATGGCAGCATGACGCTTCCGGTAGTAGGTACGATAGGGCTTGCAGTCAGAGGATAAAGGAGAATTTACGATGCAATCGTTCCCGCTGACCATCTTTTGCGAAAGATGAAAGAGAATATCGATTTCAGCTTTGTAAATCCAATGTTGCGTAAACAGTATTGTAAAAATTCGGGCGTCCGGCAAAAGAGTCAGAGATGATGTTCAAACTACTGTTCTTGAGAATCACGAGGTTGGCTGAACCTATTGTCCAGTAAAGCGGCAATTTCTTTGTATATATTAGAGTGATTTTCTATATATGCCGTTTATATATAGAAAAGAGAAAACTCCCGCCAAAAAAGTGGGAGTTTTTCAGTGCCCTCGAATTTAAAGCAATCTGCGGATTCTTTCAAGGCCGGGCGTCAGCCTGTTTAATCAATTATTCGGGCAATCTCACGGTTGACCCGGTTTCTTAATGTAATCAGATACATATCCGACTTCGGGTATCTCTTGAATGTCAACGGCTCTGCAAGCTCTCCCTCGATCAGCTCTATCACATGCTCCTTACTGGTAAGAGATGCCAGAAGCTTAAGGGCCCTCAAGTCCGTGAGCGCTTCATAGTGAACCATCATGCGGATAGATTCCTCCGGATGTCCGTCGCTTCCCGGATATACCAGGAACGGATCTCCCGACGGAAATGCATTGTCAGAATCGGTTATCTCATAAGGATTGATATGTTCGATGGAGAACTGGCTGTTATAAAAATTATAACCCCAATGAAGTATACCAATAATATCATACTTGAACAACTGCACTCCGTAGATCCTGTTTCTCGCCGACGGCATCGACATAAACCGATTGCTCACCTCATAGAACTGACCGGTACAATAATAGGTCCACATATCCGTAAGCCCATGCGCGAGAAATTCCTCGATCTCATTATTTCCCGGTATCGGCTTATCAATCAGTCCGTGGCGGTAGAACTCATAACTCGAAAGGGCGTCAAAAGTATGGAAGCCCTCCAGAAGATTCCCCAGAGATTCCTTCGCCGCCTTAAAACTTTCCAGGTGCTCTTCTCTCGGCTCGTCGGAAATATGGAAATACGTGACGTCAGCGATTCCCCATTCTCGCAGCTTCCCGACCAGTTGAGGCAGGAAACTATGAAGGAACTTCGTGTATTCTCCCACTGCAGGCGTATGCCATCCGAATATCTTCTCTTCCTTTCCATCCACCATCGCCATAACCTTGGGCGCGTATTTTGCTCCCCACTGCGAGAACAGATGAGACATCTCATAATACTCGATACCGCTATCTTTACACAGATCGATCCATCTCTTCAACTTTTCAAATCCAAACCGGTACTCCCCCTCCTTCAATTCCACATCAACCAATTGGGTCGTCGTACGCTCAAGACCGACAGCCGTATCCAAAGGTGATGTAAAGAGCGGCGTCAGCATCATGTTACACCCTCTCTTCACATATTCATGAAAATAATTCTCAAGAATCTCCCAATGTTCCTCCGAGAATACCTCCACATGGTAATAATCCGCCAGACAGTCCGCGTGCATCCACTCCGTATGCATGATATCAAGCTTTGGCAAAACCGCTCCAATCACCTGAACTTTCATAACGGCGGAACATACAACCTCTTCTTCCTTCACAAGCTGAATCTCAATCTCATACTCTCCGGCCTGAATCTCTTCGGTCACGTCTACGTCAATCCAGAGACTTCTCCACTGATGAGAGCAAACGACCGCCTTCCCCTCCTTCAGATCACGAAGAAGATCCGGATAAAGTCCGGAAGTCGTCTTCAGATAATTGTCGTCTACGATCCGATTCGTTGCGCGCCCTACGGGAACCTGCTCTACCGTTCTGACCCGAACCCATCTTCCTATCGGAGACACTACTCTTACGTCCAGCCGTTCGCGCATAAAGAAATCTCCGGTATACGCCGCCTGGAAAGATACCGTCTCTCCCCACAGAGCGCTCAATTTCAGACATTCCGGCTTATACACCGGCATCTCGTCCTGAAACACTTTCGCCAGGGAACTTAATAACTTCATCTCATACTTTACTTCCTTCTGTTTAAACATACTCTTTTTACCTCACTGTTATTATGCATTTTCTGTTATTATGCATTTTTTGCTATTACATTTTCTGTTATTATACATCTTCTGTTGTTATAACATTTTCTGCTATTACATTTTCTGTTATTATATATTTTCTGTTATTATGCATTTTCTGCTATTACATTTTCTACTTTATGCCGCTCATGGTCATTCCCTTGATAAATTGCTTCTGGAACATCAGGAATATGATAATCATCGGCAGCATGATCAGCGTTGCCGCCGCCATCGTCGCAGACAGATCCGTCGATCTCTGGCTGTCGAAGATTACAAGTCCCAGCGGCAAAGTCATCTTCTCCATATCATTTAACATCAGAAGCGGATTCAGATAATCATTCCAGTGCATCATAGCCGTAAATATCCCGATAGAACCGATTGCCGGCTTAATATTCGGCAGGACGACATGCCAATAAATCCGAAGCGGTCCTGCCCCGTCAATCTTAGCCGCCTCACACAGGCTGTCCGGGATATCTGCAATAAACTGCCTCGCCAGATAGATCGAAAACGCACTGACAAGTCCCGGCACGATCAACGACCACCTTGTATTAAAAAGATGCATCTTCTGAATCATCAGATATCTGGGAATCATCGTTACCTGCGGCGGAACCATCATGGTCGCCAGCAAAAGCGCAAATAAAATCTTCTTCCCCCTGAAAGCATATTTCGCAAAGACAAACCCGATTAACGTACTGGTCAGGATCACTGCCGCTGTCACGCATATTGTCACAAACATGCTGTTCGCAAACCAGCTTACAATCGGCGCGCGTTCAAATGCACTCTGATAACCTTCCGCCGTCCACTCAATCGGCAGAAATTTCGTCCGGTGCATCCGGATCTCCGAATTGCTCTTAAAGGATGTCAGGCACATCCAGACCATGGGATACATCATACCGACTGAAAATATTCCCAGAAATGCAATAATAATATAATGGTATTTTTTATACTTCCACCGTTTCTTATGCTTTAACTGCTCCATTATTCATAACTCCAATCTGAACGCATCATCTTATTCTGAATCATCGCTACAATAAATACGATAACAAAGAGCGCCGCCGCGACTGCCGACGCATAACCCATATCAAAACTGTCAAAACTCATCTTATATATGTAGTTCGTCAGCACCATCGCCGAGTAGTTTCTTCCTCCATTGGCTACAAATACACGGAACTGAGCAAACATCTGGAAATAATTTGCCATCGTCATAATCGCTACGAATGCAAACGTCCGTCCTATCAATGGCAGTTTAATCCACAGGAACCTTCTTATCGGTCCCGCTCCGTCAATCGCCGCCGCTTCGTCGAATTCCTTCGGTACGCCTTCCAGTCCCGCCGTAAAGAGCACCACATTGTATCCGATATCGGCCCACAGAGTATAGACAATGATCAGGAGAAGCATAGGCCACGTCGTCAGAAACCAGTTTTTAGGCGCTATATTGAACAGCCCTGCAATTCGGTTCAGCACACCTCCGTCCGTGCCGAATATACCATATTTCCATACCATAGACGTGCCCACCATAGGCGCTATACATGGGATAAAAAGAATCGTCCGAAACATCGTCTTCATCCATTTCGCCGGAAGTACGGAGATAATCTCAGCAAGAAAAAGTGTTACAACAATATTTCCCGTCACTGCGACCACACAATAAAGCACCGTATTCTTAACAGACAGCCTGAAAACCTCGTCCTGAATCAGACGCCTGTAATTATCAAGACCTATAAACGGATTCTGAGAATTCGCCGGATTATAATCATAGAAGGATATCCCCAATCCATACGCCACCGGAAACAACGAAAATATAAATAAAAATAGAAAACTGGGTATCAACACCGCCGCTACAAATCGATTATTTTTCATACCTCTCTCCAAAAATGGCAGAGAACACATCACGTATCCTCTGCCGCTCTGCAAACGAATAACGCATAATCTTCACAAAATTCAATATACGATATCCGTCCCTCACAAACTATTCACCCATCGAGTAACTAATCTGGCATCCTTCCGTAATCTTTGCCGACGCGTCTTTCAGAGCTCCTTCTACATCCGGGCTGTCAGACTGACACAGATCTATAAACATCTGGTTGAAGATCTCACGCATATCCGATGTATTGTACGGCCCCATCCATTGTCCGCTCGGCAGAATATCCAATAAAAATGTAATATTCGGCATTGCTTCTTTATACTCTTCGCTGTCTAACAGAGATTTCCTCGGCGGAAGCTGATTGCATGCAATATTGTGCTGTACCAGATTCTCCGGCTCACTGAAGAATTTCACGAATTCCCATGCCGCTTCTTTGTTAGCGCCGTTTTCCGGAATGATAATTCCCCAGCCTGTCTCAGAAGCAAAAGCCATCTCGTCTCCGTACTGGGGAACCGGAACGTATTCATAGTCCTCGCCATAAGTCAGCTCGTAAGAACCTGAGCCCTCTCCGATTGCCCATGAACCGACAGACGCCATATATCCCTTATCCTGATATACGTCATTAAAACAATATTCGCCTGACGTCAGACATTCAAGATCACACTCGCCCTTCTGGTACATATCAAGAACCTCTTCCATGGCCTTAACTCCTTCCGGAGTGGCAAAGTCAACAGAACCGTCGTCTTTCAGATACTGTCCGCCCTGCTGCAGGATCATGGCAAGATAATTACAAATCAGAGAATCCGAATCCATCATCTCGAATCCCTTCATCTCTACGATATCACCATTTTTCCTGGAAACTTCCTGCGATACCTTCCTGAGATCTTCCCATGTCTCAGGATAGGCGATCTCCGAATCATCAAATAATTTCTTGTTAACGATCATTCCGCCATATTCCAGGTTGAACTCCATCGGAACGCCATAGTACTTCCCTTCTTTCTGATATATTCCAAGGGTAGGCGCCATATAATCTTCTTCAAACTCTTTCACCAGATCTTCCGGCACCTCTGAAAGTGCGTCCGACTCAATAAAAGACGGAGCTGTTCCGCCCCATACGGCTACGATATCCGGTCCTGCAGTTGACGAAGTCAACGCAGTCTGAATCTTATCATTATACACTTTAAACGGATAATCCTGTACCTCCACCTTATAATCCGGATTCGCATCCTCAAATTTCTTCGCCATCTCTTTGTAAGATTTTACCCAGGGCTCATTCTCATGACACCAGAATGTAAGGGTTGTCTTTCCATCGGAAGATTCCCCCTTCTCCCCGCCGTTCCCTGAACCTGTATCGCCGCCCGAACCTGCGTCGGATCCGCATCCCGCTGCCAGTACCGCTGCCATCGCCGTGCATAACAATACGCTGATCAATCTCTTCTTCATAAACTCGTTTCCTCGCTTTCGTAAAATATATCCTTCTTAATATTTTAATTATAGACGAAGAAACTCTCATTGTTAAATCGATAATATGTATATATTGCATCCATTTATTTCTATCGTCTATAAAAGAACCCTTCTCCTATCCCTAAGTCTTTACCGGAAAGAACATACGCCTTGGCTTTTTTGCGAAGAAACGTATCTTCCGGATATTGACTCTTATCTTCCAGCGTTTCCTCGAATATCCTCTGCTCTGCCTGCGGATATTCATAACCCACTCTCGTCACCTCAAAAAGATTCTGAAAGCGGATGATATTACTTGTATCCGGAAGTATCTCTTTCAAATGCGGCGACAAAAGCCAGGAATCGCAGACATAAACCTGATATTCTTCTCCAAAAAAATCCTCTGCCTTTTCAAAAGAATCCTTACACGCTTCCATCCTCAACGGCTCTCCGGAAGGGATATGTACATTCAGCACCTTAGTACCTGCTTTAACCGTCCGTTCCCTTCCCTTCATATCATGCTCTAAAAGGATCGGCTCAAACTGCAGCCTGCCAAGCCTAAACAGCTTAAGCTTCACCGACTGCCCAAGCCACCACAGTTCTTCAAGCCCATAAACTCCGTGTTTCCTCCGGCATTCCTCACACCAGATCGTAATATCATAAAAAGTCTGGTCAAATATTTGATCTGCGTAACCTCTCCTCCGGTATTCTTCATAGGCGTCGACAGCCAGCTTAAGATAAAACTCCAACGCCCATACATACCGATTCTCTGTCTTCTTCCAGACTTCGATAAACTGTCTGATATCCTGATAGAACCTCTCTTTCCAGATACCATACTCTTCCTCGCTGATTTGCTTTCTGCACGCTAATTCCCGCGCTTCCTCCGGCATATGGATACGCTCCATCAGTTCTTCCGTCTTCATCTTCTTCGTTTCCTTTCTTTCTCTTTGCTTTTTCTCTTTGTTTTCTTTCTTTGTTTTTTTCTCTTTATTTTCCTTCTCCCTTTTTCTCTCTTCCGCCCGCATATCTTTCTCTTTATTTTCCTTCTCCCTTTTTTCTCTCTTCCGCCCGCATATCTTCCTCTGCGCTTTCCCCGATTTTTCTATTTCTTATATCTTCGGACCGCCTCCATCATCCAATCAATCTGAACCGGATCTGCCGTATCCGGAACGTCGCAGCCGGTGGCAAGCACATAACCTTTTTTCATCTTTCTGCCAGTCTCAATACAATACCGGACTGCCTGAAATATCTCTTCTTTGTTTCCGTTCATCACGATTTCCACCGGATCTATATTCCCGGCAACCGGAATCTTATCCCCCAATTCCTCTGCTGCCCGCTCAAGATCGACAATATTATCAAGACTTAGTTCATTCAATTCATATCTGCACAGATATTTCCAGATATTATAGGTCTTCCCGCACATATGAAGCGACACCCTCTCCCCCGTCTTCTCAAGGGCGTAATCCGTAAGCTCCTTTGTATAGGGATACACGAATTTCTCATACATCCTCGGTCCGATCAAGGCAGGGTTTGCCACCGGATCTGCCATAGCGATCCCGAATCCATACTCCGCCGCCGCATCCATACATGACTTCTCACTCTCCGTGATCAGCCGCATAAGCCTGTGTATTTCTTCCGGATACTTCCTGCAGTCCCGAAGAAGCAGCTCCGTTCCCCTGATATTCGACGCGATCGTGAAGGGACCTCCTATACTCATCTCCAAAGGTACGATATCCCCCGCCTCTTCTGCCAGAATCTCTGCCTCTCTTACGAATGTAAGTATCCTCTCATTCTTCTTCGCATCTATGATCTCCATATCTTCCAGTCCGGCATAATCCTGAATCAACGGAGTATCGGCATATGGAACTCCCTTTTCAGGATAGATGAATTTACCGCCCATTGCTTCCGTAATCCCTCTTGTATTCGGACCGATCACGATCCTGTCATAACCGTATCTGTTAAACGCGGCGATCTCGGTATCCGCCATCTTCTGCGGATCATGCCAGAAATCCCATACGCTGGTTCCGGTAAGATTACACTTAAACTCTCCCATGAACGGGATACAGGGAATCCGGTCATAATCTCTTCCCTCTATGACAGCCTGTCTTCTCTCCAGCGGCGTCATCTGGTCTGCTTTATGTTGCTGAATCCTCATATCACTCCTCCTGATATTCTTTATGACCTTATCATACCATGCATTTTTCTGATATACAATTATAGGTATTTTCAATAATTCATTACTTTCATTAATTATATCAATTTGTTTTTATTATAGAGATTATATATAATTAACTTGATGATTATGGAAGCAATTTAACAAGTAATTACTTCCGTAATTACCAGATTCTAAGTATCTTTTTAAATATCTTTTACAGGAGGAAAATGTATAATGAAAAAGAAACTGATGAGCGCTTTGTTATGCGCTTCTCTGACTGCCGCACTCGCAGTCGGATGCGGAGGCAACGGCGGCGGCAGCGAAGGCGGCGGCGCAAAGGATGATTCCGGCAAGACTACGCTGACTATGTGGCTTCCGCCTATGGACGACGACACCGAAGGTAATTTCAAACCGCTTCTTGCAGATTTTGAAGAAGAGAACAACTGTGAAGTCAAGATAGAACTGATTCCATGGGATACTTACGAAGAGAAATGGTCTACCGCTATCAGCGGAGGCGAGGGTCCGGATATCGGTTACATGTATGCCGAGATGTATCCTACCTATATCTCTTCCGGCGCTGTTATTGACCTTAGCGATATGGTGGAAGATTCCGACTACGACGAATATCTTTATCTGGACCGCGGCGAGATGATGGGCGGATTATACGGCGTTCCGATCGTAACAGGCGTTCCGTTTGTAATGTATTATAATCAGGATATCCTCGACGACCTCGGCGAGTCTGCTCCTGAAACATGGGAAGACTTCAAACGTATATGCGAGAAAGCAACCAAGGACACTGACGGCGACGGCAAGGTCGATCAATATGGATATGCCGTCGGATTGAACAGCGGCGATATGAGCAATCTGTATATGCTGAATTCCTATATCTACAGCCTGATCTGGCAGGCCGGCGGAGATATCTACGCCGATGATCTAAAGAGCGCGCGTTTCAATGACGAGAGCGGCGCAGAAGCGCTTGAGTTCTTCCTAAGCCTGAAAGATTATATGCCTGAGAATGTACTCTCCTTATCCGGAACCGACGCGTTCTCTACCGTTTTCGGCGCCGGCAAGGCCGCTTTTGGCGTAACCCGTTCTTCTCAGTCACAGGAAACTCTTTTCAAAGAGTCTTATCCAGACCTGAACTGGGATTATGTAACTTCTCTCAAGAATGAAGATTATGGTACTTTCGGCGCCGCTGATTCTCTTTCCATTATGTCAGCTTGCGAAAATCCGGAGCTGGCCATGAAACTGATCAAGTACATCTGCGGTTCCGAATTCATGACCGAGTATCACAAGGTCGCTCCCGGCGCCCCTCTGACGAAGACAGAGCAGTACACCGGAGATCCTAAGATGGAGCGTATCGTTACGAAAGACCGTGATAAATGGCGTCCGCTGCAGGTAGGTCCATGCGGAAGTGAGATTCTTGAAAACCTTGCTTCACATATCCAGTCTATCATGGAAGAAAAGATGGAAGTTCAGGAAGCATTAGATGAATCCGCTGAATTTGCAAATGATACTTTAGACGAATATTGGGCTGACAACGAAGAATAGGAAAAGAGCATGAAGAAACAAAAGAACATCTTGTCCGTTCTTTCGCCCTACGCGTACATCACGCCAATTTCATTGATCCTGCTCACTTTTGTGGCAGGATCTTTGATCATTGCCGTCTGTTACAGCTTCACAAAATACAATATCATTACACCGGCGAAATTCAACGGACTTTTCAATTATCAAAAACTACTGCGCGACAATAAACTTCGGCAATGTATTATAAATACCGTTAAGATCACTGTGACGGCAGTACCTATGCAAATCCTGATTTCCACAATACTTGCCACGCTGATCGCATCCAGGAAGGATACATTTCTCGGAAAATTTGCCAAAGCGTCGCTTTTTATTCCCGTGCTGTCTTCTAATGCTGTAGTCGGCACGGTCTGGAAAGCGATCCTAAACGGCGGGCACCCGGTTGTAAACTTTCTGTTCGGCCTGGTCGGCCTTGATCCTACCATGCTCCTCGGCGACAGCAACTCGGCGATTTTCACACTGTCCATGATCATCGTATGGAAAGGTATGGGCTATTATATGATCCTCACCTTATCTTCCCTGATGTCAATTCCAGATAACTGCTATGAAGCAGCCCGTGTGGACGGTGCAAATTCCTGGAATATTTTCTCCAGAATCACCATTCCTATGCTTAAGCCCACTCTGATTCTGAATACTTTCCTGGCTATCATCAGTTCTATGCAGATATTCGATATTGTATATACCATGACCGGCGGCGGTCCTTCTATGTCGACGACCACCATGGTCATGTATGCTTATCAGCTTACCTTCAAGGGCGGAAAAGCCGGATACGCCATGACCGTATCAAACGTTCTGATGTTGATCGTTCTGGTCGTAGTTTTATTCCAGCAGCGCTTTATAAAGCGTGAATCGTCAGAGATATAGGAGGTGGACAAAATGAGGAAAATATCTCATATATTCGGGGATCTGATACTGATCCTTATATCTCTGCTCTGTGTCCTGCCATTCGTATACATGATACTGATGTCTTTTAAAAGCACATTAAATGCTTATGATTTCAGTTTCTCTCTGTCCAGCCTGACATCAGAGCATTACCGGAAGATTTTCGCCGGCGATACAATCGGGCGTTACCTTCTGAATAGTATTATCGTTGCATTTGCCGGCGTTGCCCTGACGCTTTTCACAAGCTGTACCGCCGGTTTCGCTTTCGCCAAACTCAAATTCAAAGGAAATGACAAGATCTTTCTATTGCTGATATTGACCATGCTGGTTCCTTCCGAGGTTATACTGGTACCGTTATATATCGTTGTCCGGGGACTGGGATGGGTGAATACTTTTAAAGCGCTGATTCTTCCGCTTCCTACAGCTTTCGGAGTCTTCATCATGCGTCAGGCGATTCTCGGCATTCCCAACGAGCTGCTGGAATCCGCCAGAATTGACGGCGCTTCTAATCATAAGATCTTATGGACCGTGATTCTGCCTCTGGTGAAATCCGCCATGCTGACTCTCGCAATCTTTACTTTTATCGGCGCATGGAATAACTTCACCTGGCCACTGATCATTACCACGAATGACACGATGCGGACGCTCCCGCTGGCGCTAACCACGATGAAAGCACAGTACGATGTGGACGTCGGGCTTAAGATGGCCTGCTCCACGATTGCATTTCTGCCCCCGTTCATCTTCTATCTGATTCTTCAGTCAAAATTCGAAGCAGGAGTTGCGTTGAACGGACTAAAAGGATAGAATAAAAAAGGTGAGAGTTCCTGCAGTTCATGCAGTCTCCCACCTTTTTCAACTCACTTTTCTCCATCATCTTTTATCTCTAAAATATCGATACCAGATCAATTTTCCGTAATTCCTTTCGGCATCTTCCCGATCCGCGCCCCGCGTCCGTACTTTCTTGCCGCATAGATAAACGCCTCCACATTCGCTTTCGGCGTTCCTATGGGAAGCTGGCAGCCTGTATTCAGGATGAATCCGGCGGGACTGTCCGCACATTTCTCAAGACATTCCTTACAGGAAGCAATCACCTCGTCAATAGTCCCCTCCTTCATCACATCCACAGGCGGCACATTCCCTGCGATCCTCATCCGGCCGCCCACCGCTTCTTTCGCGACGGCAAGATCCTCGCAGTTATCGATACTAAAAGAGAACAGCCCCGCGTCCGCCAGATCGTTCCAGATAGGGCTTGTCTTTCCGCAGATATGGGCGCCCGGTCTGGATCCCATAATTTTCTCCGTCCCGTCAATTAATTTCTTAATATAGGGAAGAGAATATTCGTCAAACTGTTTCTTACTGATTACATCCATACAAGTCACCGGATCAGAGAAATTCGTTCCGACCGGTCCGAATTCATGGCAGAATGCCTCGAACCACCTCAAAGAACATTCCACCGTCAGATCCAGTAATTTGTGCAGCATCTCCGGATTCTTACGGGTATCCTTGAGCACCATCTCCACCGGGCGAACCGCGATCGCCGTGGAGATGGGCCCCGCCACGCTGGTAGTCATACTGACGTCCGGAAACCGGTCCTTTAACCGCTTCGCACTCTCAAGAATCGGCGCAAGTACCGGATTCTTATAGGGATCAGTCACCTCCAGCCTGTCAAAATCCGCATAATTCTTAAGTATATGCTCTTCTACATAATCAATCCCATGTTCCGGTGCATTAAGCTTCGATCCAAGCGCGCCTCCGATCGTCTTAAGCCCCAGCCCCACATTAAAACTGTCCAGACCGAATTCTTCTTTTCTCCTCCGTATGACCTCGCTCTTTACTTCAAAGTCTCTTGCAAACTGTGTCGTCGTAAATCCGAATATATCCGCCATAGCCGGATCAGGCGCCTGCAGTGTATAAGGTATATAATCCACTTCCTCCCCTGCATTATACGCTTTCATCCGCTCCGCCGCAGTCATCTCTTCTCTCTGGCCGCTCATCAGCCGTCTTAATTCTTCGTATTCCATATATGTCCGCACCTCCCTTTTACTACCCTCATATTTTGTCTGAAAACTCATCTATTCTCCGGGAATATCATACTTTCCGTAAATATCCTCTCGTAGTTCTCTGTCTCTGCCAGTTCCATGTACTCCATCTTCCTGGCCAGCCGTTCCGTCTCACGCTTTACTCTCTCGGACATCAGGGTCATATAGGCTCCCGTCTTGGAGGAATTCCCCACATAAACTAATTTTCCTTCTACTTCTCCCGGCAAAATTCCCGTTCCGATCAGCGACTCTGACGGAAGATGCGCGCCAAACTGTCCGGCTATCATTACTTTATCAAGATCCTCCATCGAAATGCCTGCCTTTCCAAGGAGCGCCGTGAATCCGGACAGAATCGCTCCTTTGGCGAGCTGTACCTGCCGCACGTCTCCCTGCGTTACCAATAGCTTGGGATTCTCACAGAGAATGAATTCCCTCTTCGTTCCGTTCATCTGAATCATAGAATAACGGTAATCATCCTCCTTAAGCTTATCTTTCTTGACAAACACCCCTGTCTTCTTCACGATACCGGTCCGAAGCAGTTCCTTTAACACGGCAAGGATTCCGCTTCCGCACAATCCGGCCGGTTCCTGATCTCCGATAACCTTAAGTCTGATTCCCTGATCCGTAATCTCTACATCTTCGACCGCGCCTTCCGCCGCCCTCATACCGGAGCTTATATTCATTCCCTCCAACGCCGGTCCCGCCGCGCAGGAACAGCTAAGAAGCCTTCCGTTACTTGCCAGCACGATCTCGCCGTTCGTCCCGATATCAATAAAGAGTACATTTCCTCTTTCCTTCCAAAGCTCGCATACGTAGGCTCCCGCCACGATATCTGCGCCGATATAGGCCGATACCTGGGGAAGACAGTACAATCTCGTATCCTCTGCCGCTTCGATTCCGATCTCCCTGGCCGGCAGATCTTTTGCCTCCGTAAACACGGGCCGATACGGCGATCTCCCGATAGACCGTGCGTCCACGCCCAGAAGCATATGCGTCATGGTACAGTTTGCCGCTACGTCAATCTCCCTGATATCCCTCCTGTCAACCGCCGCTTCCTGACAGGCTTCACCGATCATGGCGTTGATGGAATTCACGATCGCCTCCTGCAGCTTTTGAATCCCGCAGTCAGGATGCTCATACTCATATGTAATCCGCGTCAAAACATCCAGGCCATATTGCTTCTGCGCATTGATCATGGATGCATTGGCAAGTTCCTTTCCCGTCTTAAGATCAATCAGCGCCGTGACTACCGTCGTCGTCCCTATGTCGATCACAATACCATATCCATCGTCATATACATCCCTCTCGAATTGAGGCATATACCCCTTCGTCAATACCTCATGCTTCCGCTCCTTCTGAAGCAATTCGATCTCCACATCTCCCGATACTTCCGCCATACAGGATAATCTGATCCCTGCCTGAATCTCTTCGGCTTTTAGCAGCCGCTCCTCCGACGCTGTTATTCCTGAGACTTCTCCCGACACGATCCTGACCTTGCATTTACCGCAGATCCCTTTGCCGCTGCACGGGTTATCCACGAATATCCCGGCTCCCAGCAAAGCTTCCAGAAGGTTCTCCCCCTCCCGGATCTCAATTTTCTTCCCGGTCTGTTTCACTTTTATCTCTGCCATTAAAGCCTGTTATTCCTCCATCATTTTCTTAATCAGCCGATACGATACCTTCAAGAATCGACTTCACATTGCGAAGCGGCGACTTCATACCAAGCCCGCATGCCGGTGATATGATATCCGATCCGCTCTTTATACAGCTTCTCGTCAGCATCTTTACTCTGTCAGGATCACCGAATTCCAACGCATAAGTGCTCACATTTCCCATCAGAACCCTGTCTCTCAGATGTTCCCTCGCCTCCTTCATCGGTACGACGGAATCAAAGCTTAAAGCGCTGCTGTGCACTTCGTTCACTTCCTGATATACCGGACTCATCTGTCCGCATATGTGCACGATCGTTCCCATCTTTTCTTCCTGGAGGGCATCCAAAAGCCGATTGATATAAGTCACCGCGAATTCTTTAAAATACTTCGGTCCCAGGATCTCCCCTGTTCCGCTCGGATCGGAGACCGCGATCAGATCGGCTCCCGCCTCTATCTGCGCCCTCCCAAACGCAATCAGCTGCTCCGTGATAAATTCCATATATTCATGAGCTTCCTGGTTCTTCTTCCGAAGCTCTTTATAAAATATTACCGGCTCCATCACAGAACTAGCCGTACTGACAGGGCCTGTCAGATTGCCTACGATAGGCACGTCTTTCGTCTCTTCCCTTAAAATACGGATCGCGTCCAGCACTACTTTCGCACGCCCGCGAGTTACATCCACTGTCTTAAGCTTCTTATATTCGCTTACTGAATTGATCACATAACCTGTAACGTGAGGTTCATACACGTTGGTTCCCATGTCCACCTCTGCGCCCATCTCTTCTGCCTCGACGGTCATGCAGAAAGGAACTCCATAGTTCTCAAAGCACCCTTCTTCGTATACGGCCTTCGCAAGCTCCGCCATCTGTCTCGCATCCGTATGTGCCTTCGGCATATAGACCTTTACCCTGTCCATCAGCTCGGACGTTACCATATTCATCATACCGCCGGGACAGATACAGGCGGGCCTGTCCGCCTGCCGCCCTTCTAATATCATTTTTAATCTTTCTTTTGGCGTCATTATTTCCTACTCCTTACGCAATGTTAAGCAGCCGCTTGGCAAGTTTCACCGCTTCCACTGCATTCTGTGAATACCCGTCCGCGCCTATCTTATCCGCATACTTCTGTGAAATCGGTCCGCCGCCTATCATTACCTTCACTTTATCCCGCAGCCCCGCCTCTTTAAGAAGCCCGACGACCGTTTCCATTCCGCCCATGGTAGTCGTCATTAATGTAGACATACACACAAAATCTGCATTTTCTTCCTTTGCCGTCTCGACAAATCTTGTTAACGGGACGTCTCTTCCAAGATCAATCATATTGAATCCTGCCGTCTCCAGCATAATCTTCACCAGATTCTTCCCGATATCATGAGTATCTCCTTCCACGACCCCAATGATTCCGGTTACTTTATCATCATTTGAAACTTCCGGCAGATGAGGACGCAAAATGTCAAGCCCCGCATACATCGCATCGGAACACAACAATACGTCCGTAACAAAATACTCTTCCTCTTCATATAACTGGCTGGCGCGGTTCATTCCGTCAACCAGGCCCTCCATGATCCCGTCAAATGCAGGATAACCCTCGTCCAGGTATTCCTGGGCCGCCTCCGCTACATCATCCTCCTCCATATCTACGACTCCGTCTGAGAGACGCTTTAATAACTCTTCTTTTGAACTCATATCTGACTCCTCCTGTCTTTTTCACATACTCCTATAGTTTCTCCTGCATCTGCCTTTGCGTCTGATTCAGGCATAGAGCAAACTATATAAGTACAACCTCCTTAAATACCGCATTCTCCAACTGATATCCCACATTCTTAATACACATCTGTCCGGCAATCTTTACCTTTCCCCTCATCTCGATACAGCCTTCCCCGTACGCCATAGGCCCGGAGAGCTTATGATCCCGGAAAACAGCCTTTCCCGTTCCCAATAAGGCAAAAGTCGTCTTCGGACACAGCAGTATCATCGTCCGATCGTCTGCCAGTGTCTCCGCTTTTTTTATAAATTCATAGGTAAAATCTTCTACTACCTGTTCCGCCATCTTCGGGCCTAAGATATTCAAGCCTCCGGAAGAGTCCGCATAACTGATCAGATCTGCGCCGTAACGTTTCGCCTCTTTCATAAATTTAAAGATCTCGTTTCCGAGTTTCCAAAAGATCTCCTTCATCAGTTCAGGTTTCTTGCGCATTGCCTTAAACACATATTTCGCGTCGATCAGTACGTTCAATATGGTAAACGGCCCTGATACCTGCATCACCACATGCTCTCCTTCTTCCCTGAGCATCTTACACGCCGTCAGGACTTCATGGATTCTTCCTGAAGAAAAGTCAATCTCCGGCAGTTTAAGCAGTTCCTCCGGCGCCGTGCAGATATACTCCTTAGCCCTTGGCCCCGTCACCTCATTTCCATAATTAATAATTCCGCCCATCGCCTCTGCCTCCACCGTATGACAGAAAGGCAGTTCGCAGAAAGCCGCGTTATCATGCTTTTTCAGCGCTTTTGACAACGCCGCCAACGTATCCCGATGCAGATACGCGTCCGGAAACGTAAGGTTCAGCCCCTCTGTCACCTCGCCGCTGATTCCCGCAGAATTATTATACGTGCATTGAAAGTCCTTCATCTCTGCCATTATCATCTCCTCCTTTCGGCTTCATCTTAATTTTATCCATTTATCTTTCTGCATGTAATCCTTATATATAATCATGCTTTTCCTGACGCCGGATCATCTTCGCCCCGCTCTACTCTTCCAATAATTCCCGGATCATCTCCTCCTTAAGCCGGCATCCGATCACGATAAGCTTACAGCCCGTCTCCTTTTCCTCCGTCCCGCCAAGCTTCTCCAATCTCAACGAAGCCGGCGTTAATTCCACATGCACATTCCCGCCGTCTGACGTCTTCACTACTCCTTTCACACGCAGAATCTGACCATAATCCTCATTCTTAAGTTTTTTCAATATTTCTTCCAGTTCAATCAGCACAAATTCTTTCGGTCTTCTGACAATTACACTTGAAAATACTCTGTCGGCCGGAACCGTCTCTATCGCTATCTCTTCCGGATCATCCTCATAATCCGAAACCATATCTACCAGGTCCCTTAGAGTCTCCGGATCCATCTGCCTCCAATCACCCTCATATATCAGAGCGTCCGGATTCACTTCCTGCAAACATGCTGTCTGACGGGCAAGTTCCTTCCGCGGCAACCGATCTATATTACTAAGAAGCAGCAACCCCGCATGCTCAATCTGATCCAGATAGAACGCGCCGAATCCGTCTATATACTCTTCAAACAGAGAGATATCTACGATTGCAATCAGCTTCGTGATCCGAAGATCGATTCCCTCTTTCTCTTTTGCCTGGTTACATGCCTTTACAATATCTGAAAGCCTTCCCACTCCCGACGGTTCGATCACAATCCGCTGAGGATGATACTGTTCCCATATCTCCTTAATCCCTCTGCGGAAATCAAGAGACAGGCTGCAGCAGATACATCCTGCCAAAAGTTCTTTGACCGGAAGATCTCCCTGAAGCAGCTCTCCGTCCAAACCGATATCACCGAATTCATTCTCAATAACAGCCGTTCTTCCCCCAAGCGCCGGTAAATATTGATTTAAAAACGTTGTTTTCCCGGCCCCTAAAAACCCTGAGACGATCTGTATCTCCATCTCAACTTTCACTCCTTATTTTGTCTGTATCCTGCGCTGCCGCCTTAAAATCTTCCGTCTCCGCAATATTCACAAAAAACGGTGCGAAAAAGACAGCGCAGCCACTGTCCTTTCCCCACCAAAAAGATTACGTTCCCTTTCCAATGCCGATGCATCACTATATACGCCTCCATATCTATCGTATCATAAATATTGCGCTCAGCCTAATTGATATTTTCAATAACACTATAGGAATTTTCTATTAATTATTCAAAACCGCTTTATCTATCTCTTTTCCAGAATCTCCTGCATTCCTCTCGGCATACGCCCTTTTCTGGCGCCTTTTCCATAGACCGCGGCAGCATTCATAAACGCTGTCATATTCTCTTTCGAAGTCCCTACGGGAGTCGTACATCCAGGACACAGGTTGTAACCGCAGGGATTATCCCCGGCCTGTTCAATACAAAATCTGACGTTTTCCTCTATCTCTTCTGCCGTCCCGTCCCGAAGCACTTCTACCGGCACGAGGTTGCCGCTGACGGCTATTCTGTCTCCATAGGACTCTTTCAGTTCTTTCAGGCTTTCGCAATTGTCCACCCAGAAACCGCTGACTCCTGCGTCAACCACCTCTTTCCAACGATCCCTGGTATTTCCGCAGATATGAATGGACGTCGATCCCTGAAATTCATTCAGTCTTTTTACAGTCTGTTTCAGATAAGGCAGAAAGAATTCATCGAATTGCTTTTTACTCAGCAAATTACGTGCCGCCATCGGTTCAGATAACGCAAACCCGATTCCAAGTCTCTGGTTCAGATCCCTGCAGCATTTCACGATACAGTCTGTGCTGTACTCAAGCAGCCGATGGACGCCCTCCTTATTCTTCACGGTCGCCTTAAGGAATGTCTCCGTGCCGATCAGACTTGCCGCCGTCGTCAGCGGTCCCGCCAATCCGCTTCCCAGAATCCATTCCTCGCCAAACCGGGCCTGGAGCCGATCGAACGCTTCTATCATAATTGGAAACCGTCCGTCTTTTTCCACGTTTACCAGATCCATATTCTCAACATCGTCAAAAGATTTTAAAGCCGGCTCTATGATATAAGCCACATTTTTCCTGGGATATTCCAGCTTTGTGCCCAAAGCCTCCACAAGAGTACGAAGTCCGATCCCCATCCCCATATTGTCCGCATGAAAATCATTTGCCAGCGCAGTCTCAACCTCTACCATGGCGTCTGCCGAAAAATAATAATCACGGATATCTATTCCATATAAGGGAGGCGCAGTCTCCCCCGCGCTTAAGCTTGTCGGTATCCGGTCGACCTCCTCCCCTCTGGCATAAGCCAGCTTACGTTCCTTCGGGGTCATTTCCAATCTGATCAATTCCATACTGTCTCTTCCTTTCTAACAGAACAACATCATGAACGGTACCGTAACGATCGATATCACCGTTGACATCGCAAATAATTCTGACGCGTACACCGCATCCTTGCCATAGCGAAGCGCGAAAAGGCTGCCGGTCACTCCTACCGGACAGGAAGTCGCCAGCACCATCACCGTCTTCACTTCCCTTCCCGCCGGTATCAGGAGAAATAATCCTACCAGTGACATCGGCATCAAAATCAGCTTCACAAAACTCAGCCAGTACAGTCTCCGTTTCTTAAAGGTATGTTTCAAATCCGCCTGGGCAATGTTGATTCCCGCAACCATCATCGCCATCGGCGTATTCATGTTCGCGATCATATCCATCGGCTCTTTCATAATTGCAGGAATCCGAATCTGCCCCAGAAAGCAGAAGACTCCCAGTACAATAGAGAGTATCGTCGGCGACATAAATACATTTCCTAATGATCTCATGTCCCGCTTCCCTGACATGACGATCACCCCGTGGGACCATAACAGAAAATTAGCGGCCGCAACGTAAGCCGTCATGTAGAATACTCCGTCTGTACCCCAGATTCCCTGTGCCATCGGTATACCGATAAAACCGCAGTTAGAGTACATCATGGCAATATGCTCTACCGCCGCATAATCCTTCTCCTGTCTGTATACAACGCATTTACATATAAACCATATGACGGCAAAAGAAGCCAGCGACAGCGATGCCGCCGCCGCAAGCCCCGATAATAGATCTCCCTGACTTGTAGCTTGTAGCACCGGTCAATGCAAGAATTACCATAACAAGAGTCTTATATAATGTAATTGAGGCTAATTCCATATTATTTCCAACTCGGAACCATCGTACCTTCTTTTTCCACCTCGAAATACTCTGCTAATTCGTCGCACTCTACTACCTCTGCAAGTGTTTTCGCCCACTCGGAATCCTTGTCTTCGCTTCTTACAACAAAGCCTACTGCATAATCTTCGCCGTCAGGCGCCGTACACAAGTAGCCTTTTGCCGAAAGACCTGCGTTTACCATGTGAGCCGCCGCGAGACAGATCGCGTCTGCATCGCTTAATGATTGCGGAAGTACGGACATCTCGGCTTCAATAAATTCAAATTTATGCGGATTGTCTTTCACATCATACATCGTCGGCACTTCTACAGAATCATCTAATGTAATCAACCCTTCAGCCTGAAGCATGTTCAAAGCGCGGGCCTGATTCGTCGCGTCGTTACACAAACCAATCGTCGCTCCGTCCGGAAGCTTGTCAACAGAATCATATTTATCAGAAAACATCGCGAAGAGCGGATATGCCGTCTTTGGCTCAATCATCACAAAATCCGTATCGTTTTCGGCATTATACGTCTCAAGATATGGTCCGTGCTGATACCAGTTAACATCGATACTTCCCTCTCCTAGCGCCACATTAGGCTGAACACTGTCGTCAAAGACACTCTCTTCCACCGTATATCCAGCTTCTTCGATCTTGGCGCGTACCACCTCTAACTGGTCAATACCATCTGAACGGATTCCTATTTTGATCGTATCCTTTTTGTCCCCAGATTCTTCTCCTGAAGCTGCGTCCTCCGAATCTGATTTTGCAGGCTCTGAGCTGCCGGAGTCTGAACCGCCGCATCCTGTCAGCATTGCCCCGGCTAATCCCATAACAAGAATCATACTTAATAATCTTTTTTTCATGATTACCTCCTGTAAATATGTAATAGTATTTTATCTAAAAATGGA
>OFGB01000746.1_pt1 | contig 22612 bp, 27 predicted proteins | sample 1521491 | NCBI WGS metagenome assembly OFGB01 (sample SAMEA3504095, study PRJEB24116) | mouse gut metagenome | biome: mouse gut; feature: mouse-associated habitat; material: faeces | place: Denmark | collected 2011
TATAGAAGAGGGGCTTTATCAGCCCCTCTTCTATAAACTATTTATAATCACATTACGCATCACTCTTCTTCCTCTTCCGAAGGCCTCCAAGCCTGCCCGAACTTCACATCCCGGAACAATGCCGCAAGCCCCGTAATCTGCTTGAGCCTCAGAATTTCATCCCTGTCCATTCCCAGATGTCTCGATATCCATGCATCCGAACGTCCCAGTTCGTGAAGCTCCTTCACAATATTCCCCATCAGGTCTACATCATGGTTCCCTCTCGCCCGGTTATGCCGGATTGTACTGGCAATCCGCTGCTCCAACGGCTTGTCGATTACAGACACTGGAAGCAGTCCCTTCTCCCGCTCATAAATATCCGGATGCTCCAGCATAATCCGATAGCGATGGAATCCGTCCACAATGATATACTTATCGTCCGATTTATTGTAATAACAGACCACAGGCATCGTATACCCATCGTTCTTGATGCTCTCATAGAGCAGCTTCATCTCCGGCGGCGCAACCGTATTGGGATTATAGGAATTGGGAACCACCTTTTCCACCGGAACCGCTATCACACGGTACGCAGGGCTTCTATACTCCATAACTCATTTCCTCCACACTCTTATATTTATGCCGTATCGCATCAATCCTCCTCTGCTGCTCCCTTGTCATCCCGAATCCCATCGAACGGCAGATATGGTCATTTTTCAGGATACAGCAGCACATCCGCTTCCAGCTGGGAATATCCCTGGTAGATTTGATGTCGTCCGTATCATCCGGAATCTTTCCCATGAAAACAATTCGGGACTTTTTACTGAGAGTATAGTTGGAGACACCGTTCCGTTTAATCTGATAACCGTGCTCCTCTAACTCCTGTATGACCTCCTCATCCAAACCGCCTCCCGTTTCATGCCAGAATTTAATGGAAGTATTAAACTTCTTAACATAGTTGTTTCGCAGACGGATGGGAAGCGTATCCAGAAGGAACATGGTATAGGACTTCCAGGTATGGCCCTCGGGCAGCGTAATATTCCGGTAGCCCAACGCCTTCGTCTTTCCGTAAATAGCCCCAAAGTTCGCCCCTTTCACCCTTCCTACAAGCCTCACCCAGATTTCCGGGTCAATCACCCGGTAAAGATTCAGAGAATCCTTTGAATAATCATTGAAAGGCGATGCCACCCGCATCTGCGAAACCTTCAGCCCTGCCTTATAGTAGAGGTCGTACAGGTGGTTATAATCATAATCAAATATATAATTGGCATGCCAGACATCCTGGATTGTCCAGTCATAAAGGGGCGACGCACACCAAAAATCCTTAAAATACTTCGTAATCCAGCATTTTCCCTTATAGCCAAACTTCTTATTCAAGAAGCCGCTGTACCGCTGCAAAGATTCGTCCGCCCGGATTCCCAGCAGGCACACCGTCTTCCGATTGCCGTGGGAAATCCTGTACCACCTGCCGAACTGCTTCGCCAAATCCTCCTGATGCATCCGGTAGCGGTATGTGGTAATCGGGTTGTTGCTTAAATTGACCACATATTTCTTTTTGGGCATCTTCCTGACCCACAGCTCCTCCTTCTTGTCGTCCCACGGATACCAGTACATTTCATAACTGCTGAGAGCCGTACGGGTAGCCATCGGAAGGCACACCCAGTACGGCTCCACTTGTTCCTTAATCCTCTCAAACGTGCGCTCCACGTATTCTGACGTCACCGTATACTGTGCCTCAAAATCCTGATGGAACACACCAACTCTCTTCTTTGGGGCATATTTCTGCTGAAAATCCAGCACGAGGTTCAAAAGAAGTCCACTGTCCTTGCCGCCGGAAAAAGAGACATAAATATTGTCAAATTCCTCAAAGATAAACCGAATTCGCTCCTGAAACGCTTCGTACACGCTCTGTCCTAAATATTCTCGTACCATATTCATCTCCCGACCTTAAAAAAATTACCAAATTCTGGAAACTATATGAAAGTTAATTTATCACAGAAAAGAAGTAAATTCAATAAAATCCGGCAAAATTCGACAATTAATTAAAGCGTTCTAAATACAAAAACGCCTCCGGCAGAAACATCCTGTTCTGCCAAAGGCGACATCATATCCCCATATTCCTTTTCTCCACCAATCCAAACAGCCATGCGCCAACTGTCAAAGCAATCAATACCATCCATATCACATTCACCCAAATAAATGGGAATAAGCGATGCTCCTTCTTCTCACGGACTACCCTATCGATATAATAGAATAACCCGTAGACAATGTCCAAACTCACATGGTCGTATAATTTCCTGATGTTATCGCTGATATCAATTAATTTATTATCCGAATCATAATTTACCGGTTTGTATCTTTTTCTCAATTCCATCAAATTCTGTCCCAATACGTCAATACTCCCTGGCTGATCCCCCTGTTGTATCCGGGAAAGAACTGAAAAAATATCGGAATAATAATGCCGGAAAGCTTCTTTCGGATTCACCGAATAATAGAGCCCTTCCAACTGCTTATACCCAAGGGCACACCGTAATGCTTGCCCCTTGCGGGGCGGGTGGACTGCGTCCATTAAGGTATATATCTCTACCCGTTCAGACGAACTTTGTAAAATCTTCTGCGAATCAGCAAGACTAAATAATAAATCCCGAAATTCATTACGCTGCCGCTCTTCCTTAACGATATCCAAATTCCTACCCCGCTGTCTTAATTAACTCTTTGGGAATCGGTTTACGGTTCCCTTCCCCATCCTTATAGGTTCTGCTCCATGCCCCGTCTGGTTTATGTGTCTCAGCCACTAAATCCCAAGGCTCAAGTTTCCTCTTTTCCTCTACAATCTTATCTATAATCTCTGCATCCTCTGGTTCAATAAAAATATTGTAAGATGCCGTAATCGGCATAGCCCCAAATCCACAAAAATAATAGTACACATTTGGAACCACCGGGCCAAACTGCCACGCTTCTATATAATCAGGAAATGCCATATCTTCACGCCGTAGGTATGTCTTTTGTATATAATATAAAATCTTCTGCAGCTGCAGATTACTAATTGGACAATATTCATCAACACACTTAGAGACAATATATTTGGATAATTCAATTGCCGTATACACCTTTTGTCCACCTCCTGTTACGCTATTCGCCACTGGCCAATAGCCTGTATCCGCTCAATACACTTCTACTTTTTATTTATACTAACATGCTTCCTCAATTATGTCAAGCGCATTAACGAACATTTGTTCTATATTTTTATTATTTCTTCCCTTGCGTTTCTTCATCCACCAGTATTATAATATAAACATATCTATATAGCGAGGTAATCCCTATGATTCCAACTCTCGGCCTTTCCTTGAAGGCATTAAAAAAAGAGCCGTTTTCCGGCTCTCATTGCGGTATGCGTTATTATCTGACGACATCAGACGATATACTGACGGCATACCTGTATCCCGAACCCTGGTGTTTCGAGGCTACCCCCGAAGAGCAGAAAGAGAAAAAAGAATTTTCCTTCACCCAGGAAGGGCTTGACAACGCCCTTACATGGATGAATGAGCAGTACGAGGCAGACCGCGACAACTGGGAGCGCATCAGCAAAGACCAGATGCGGATTTTTCTAGAAACCAAAAAAGAATAATTCTCCTCAGTTCTCAAGAACCTCCTCCGCAATATTGCGCGCATGGTCTGAAATACGCTCCAGACAGACCAGCGTGTCCAGGAACACGATTCCCGCCTCCGTATTGCACTGGTTATTCGCCAGGCGTTTGATATGCTTGCTCCTGAGAGAAATCTCCAAGTCGTCCGCCTGCGTCTCCTTCTCAATGACCATAAGCGCCTTCTCTTTGTTCTGCTCCACAAATGCTTCAAATGCATACCGGTAACTGTCCGTACACACATCGAACATTTCCTTCAACTGTCTGGTTCCCACCTCCGAGAAGGAAACCTTCTTCTCATGAAGCGTCTCTGCAAATTCGGAAATATTCTCACAATAATCACTGATACGCTCCACATCCGAAACCATCTGCAAAAGATGAGCCACGTCCTGATGCTCTTTCTCACTGACTTGCAGGGAGCTTAACTTAATCGCATACTCTGTGATTCCCGCGCTTAACTTGTCCACCGTCGTCTCTTCTTCTTTCAGGAAACGAATATCCTCCTCTTTCAGCGTAAACAGCACGTCTTTTGCCACCATCAGGGAATCCTCTACAATCTGTGCCATCCGGGCCACTTCCTTGACCGTAGACTGCAACGCGATTACAGGCGTCTCTAAGATACGGTCGTCCAGAAGCACGATACCCTTGTCCTGTGCATCCTCGTCCACCCTGCCGATTTTCTTCGCCAGCTTGATAATCCATCCGGACACAGGAAACAGCAGTACGGTCGTACCGATATTGAACGCCGTATGCACCATACTAATCTGCGTCTGTGTAATATAGCCGAATCCAATCTGCGGATTCACGAACTCATAGTAAATAATCGCAACCGCGCTGAACAGCACCGTACCAATGACGTTGAACAACAGGTGCATAAGCGCCGCCGTCTTGGCATTCTTCTTCGCCCCAAGGCTTGACAGGATTGCCGTAACACAAGTACCGATGTTCTGTCCCATGATAATGTAAACTGCCGCGCTGAACGGAACCAGCCCCGCCGCCGCAAGGCTCTGCAGAATACCCACAGATGCAGATGAACTCTGGATAACGGCTGTCACGAAAGCACCGGCAAGGATTCCCAAAAGCGGATTATCCCCAAGGGTAACAAATATATTACAGAAGCTCTCCGACTCCTGCAAAGGCGATACTGCCGAAGACATGGTTGTGATACCGATAAAAAGCAGTCCGAAGCCGACGATGATACTGGCAACTTCCTTGGAAGAGCGGCGCTTTCCCGTCAGCATAATAATGACTCCGAGCATGACCGCAATAGGCGCTAACTTGGAAGGGCTTAGGAATTTCGCCCATTCTACCGCAGACACTAACCATCCGGTCACAGTCGTACCGATATTGGCGCCCATGATAACGCCCATTGCCTGAGTCAGGTTCATGATTCCAGCATTGACAAATCCGACTACCATGACGGTAGTTGCAGATGAACTCTGGATAACGGCTGTAATCACAGCCCCCAAAAGTACGCCCATCAGCTTATTCTTGGTCAGGACTTCCAGCAGAGACTTCATCTTGTTGCCGGCGGCATTTTCCAGACCTTGCGCCATAATCTGCATACCATAAATAAACATTCCAAGCCCGCCCACAAATGGTATGATAATATCTAAATAATTCATTGTTTTCCTCCCTATATCAGGTATTGGTAACTGTTGTTTCCCGACGTTCTCTTTTACATTACCATCTATATAAAAAGAAAACAACTACTTTTTTTATGATTCCGAATGAACCTTAGCAAATCTTAACAGCTACTTCTTCATTTTGGGTTCAAATACAAGGGATGCAAGGTAGCTGAACACAAGGGCTGCGGATATCCCGACTGCACTCGCCTTAAAACCGCCCATAAAGATTCCAATGAATCCTTCTTTGTCTACAGCCTCCTTGACTCCCTTCCACAAAAGGTTGCCGAATCCGGTCAGCGGCACGCTTGCGCCTGCGCCTGCGAAATCCTGAAACGGCTGATAGATATGCAGCGCCCCAAGCACTGCTCCGCCGCATACCAGAAGCACCATGACGCGCCCCGGCATCAGCTTTGTCCGGTCAAGGAGAATCTGCACGAAAGCACAGATGACGCCCCCAACCCAAAATGCATTGATATAATCCATAACTTCACTCCTTATCTTCCAGAAATGCTTCGCATTTGCGTTCTGCCTCTAACAAGGTAGCGCCCCCTCGGCTCTGCCTCGGCGGCAGGTCGGAGAAAGGCATTCTAAAAATGCTTCGCATTTGCCTTTCTCCTCTAACAATGCTCCAACACAATCCCGTGGGCGATTCCTGGTACGCTGGATCCTTCATTGTAACTCACCGTTGACATCAACGCCCCTGTCGGCACGAACAGAACCCGTTTCCACTCCCCGCGGTTCAGCTTAGGCAAAATATACGCCGACAACGTGGTCGCGGCACATCCGCACCCGCTCCCTCCCGCATGGGTATCCTGAGACACCTGGTCAAATATGGTCATCCCGCAATCCATGTGGTTCTTCTTAATATCGTATCCCTTCCCACGCATCAAATCAAACAGGATGCTCTGCCCCACATATCCCAAATCCCCAGTCACAATCCGGTTATAATCATCCGCAGTCCTCCCGAAATCCTCCAGATTCCGTATAATCGTATCACACGCGGCAGGAGCCATACACGCCCCCATGTTCTGGGAATCCTTCAGTCCATAATCCACAATCTTCCCCACGGTCACGCCCGTAATCCTCACATGGCTTCTTCTTGTCCCTACCAGGAATGCGCCGCTTCCCGTAACCGTCCACTGGGCGGATAATGGTCTTTGGTTCGCATATCCTAGGGGAAACCGGAACTCTTTCTCCGCACTCCCGAAATGGCTGGATGTAACGGCAAGCATATAATCCCCATACCCTGCCGCCACGCTCATAGCCGCGAGGGCAAGGGCTTCCCCCGACGTAGAACACGCTCCGAACAGCCCGAACATCGGTATCCCCAGCTCCTCCACGCCCATAGAAGTCGCTACCCCCTGACGGAGAAGGTCTCCGCCAAACAGATACCTTACCTCCGACGCCTCCACATGGGCCTTCCCCATCGCCAGAAGACACGCCTCCTTCTGCATGGTACTTTCCGCCTCTTCCCATGTATTTTCCCCGAACAGATTCTCCTGCTCTACCATATCGAACATCTTCCCCAGAGGGCCCTCTCCCTCCTTCTTCCCCGCCACCGACGCACTACTCACCAGATACGGGGACTCTCTAAACGCAATACTTTGCAATCCCTTAACCATTCATCCCTACCTGCCTTTTCTCTCAAATAATCCCGCTGATTTTAAAAATCCAGTACCCGAACCCTAAAACCCAGCTGGTGAATATCCCATACAGTATCACGGGCCCTGCAATCGTAAAAATCTTACACCCAATTCCCATGACCTGCCCTTCCTTCTTATACTCAATCGCCGGGGCCGCAACCGAATTGGCAAATCCCGTAATCGGAACCAACGTCCCCGCGCCGCCCCATTTCGCAATACGGGGATAAATATTGAACCCAGTCAGGACGACGCTTAAAATCACCAGGATCATAGACGTCCACCCGCCGCTCACATCCTTATCAAACCCAAGCTTCCCGCAATAGTTCAGGATTGCCTGTCCCACAGTACAGATCACTCCCCCTGCCACAAACGCCTTCGCCATATTCATCGGCAGGTTATGCACCGGCGTTTTCTTCTTGACATAATTTTCATATGCCTGCTGTTGTTTCTGTTTATCCATTTTCCTCTCCTCCCTGCATCCTTATTTTCTCCGTCTTTTAAAAGCGGTTAAAAAAGAAGATTAACGCCCCCACGCCTTTTCCAACCGCAACCCCAAGAATCAGATATTGTATCCCCCGCAGCAGTTTTACCCTGCGCACAAAAATGGGAAATACATTCAGAATCTCCGCCAGAGCCATGGACCAGCATCCGACAAAAATACCGCCGAACAGCCCGAACACTGGCAGAAGCCACGCCCCGAAAGGAATCCGAATTCCATAGATAAAGAAAATATTACCAAGAATTCCCCCAAGAGCCACACTGTTTTCGTAAAGCAGGATATGCTCCCCGGTGTGCGTCCTGTCGGCAAAATCCGATACCACTCCAAGCTCGCTGATGAACGAGAAAAGCCCTCCCGCAACAACCATACCTGCGCTAAGTCCGATGACCGCCATTAGAACCTGTGCCCACATCCAGCTCCTTCTCCTTTCTGGAATACGTTTCAATCAGGGTGGTCTGGATATCATTTTCATATAGACGCATCTCAATCTCCATCGGCGTAGGGTCTACCGTGAACTTCTTCTTGCCGAAATGGTTGAAGAAGGTCAGGATTCCTATCACCAGCCCAATGCAGTACGTCAGCTCCAAAATCGTGAACCCGTCCGACTTCTGCCCTGTCAGGAGTTCGTAGATTTGGGAAAATAATTTCGTCGTATCAACGTCATTGTTGAACGCCATAATCGAAAACGCCGCGCCCATGAAACTGATAATGACGACAGCCGCCAGTTTTGTGTAATGCACCGCGCCGCCTGCCGTCTGCTGTTCCTCGTAAGTCACAATGAAATCCGTCTCCCCAAGATTCTGCACGTCAACATTCGGACATTCCTCATGGATACGCTCTATCACCTTCAGGATTGAAATGGCAACACGGTTCTGATGCTTATCGTCCGTGTGATGAAATGTGAGCAATTTCAGGCTTTTAAGCCTGGGAACAATCGCCGGGTTGGGACACTCCATCTGAATCACATCCCCAAGCGTAACCTCCGGTTTCGTGACCTCCACGTTCTTGTCCACTTTGATGTATACTGTCTCATTTGCCATTCCTACGCCCTGCTTTCCGGTACGCCGTTTTCATACATACCGTCTGTCTCAGATCCGATTCCATGCCAATTCTCTTCATTCAAATGCATGACATTCTTAACCAGCGTCCCTTCATTGAGCTTTCCATGGTCTCTCATATCATTAAAATAGTAAATCAGCCCAATCACCACCGCCGCCATCACGACGCAAATCAGGCATACCCTGAGTTTTCTTCTTGCATTCTCCATACTTTCCACCTTCTTTATTCCTTTTGCGGATTAGTATGGATATTTTCAAGAAAAATATTCATGGTATGCCTGTTATATTCGTTCTCTCAAATTTTTTAAAATTTTCTTTTCCATTCTGGACACCTGAACCTGGGATATGCCAAGGGTATCCCCTACCTGCGTCTGAGTCTGGTTTGCAAAATACCTTAGATAAATCAGCCGCCGCTCCTCTTTATTCAGGTATGCCAATAACTGCTTCAACAGCAAATGGTTCAAAATCTGCTCTTCTTCTCCCTCCTTCTCAGGAAGCTTATCCATCAGCCTTACTTCCTGTCCCTCTTTCTGGTAAATGGGTTTGTGCAGAGATTCAATATCCCCGCTGGCATCTAAAGCCTGTGTGAGTTCCTCCGTCTCGACTCCAAGCTCCTGTGCTATCTCCGCCACCGTCGGGTCCCTGCCCCATTTTTCCTGAAGCCGCTCCTGACAGAGATAGGCTTTGTAGGCAAGCTCCTTTAACGAGCGGCTCACCTTAATCATCCCGTCGTCCCTCAGGAAACGCTTGATTTCCCCGGAAATCATAGGAACCGCATAGGTAGAAAATTTAACGTCAAAGGACAGATCGAACTTGTCGATTGCTTTCAGCAGGCCGATACTGCCCACCTGGAACAAATCCTCCGCCTCCACGCCCCGGTTGTAGAACCGTTTGACGATACACCAGACAAGCCCTGTGTTTTCCTCTACCAGCTGTGCTCTCGCTTCTTCATCCCCTTCGTGAGATTTTTGAATCAAAGCGATTGTGTGGTCCATAGTCTGCGTCCTTTTCCGATTGTTTTTTCCATCTTTACGGTAGTTCCCTTTCCCGGAGCCGACAAGACCTCTAAGCGGTCCATGAAGGCTTCCATAAAGGAAAATCCCATCCCGGAGCGATCAAGCTCCGGCTTCGTGGTGAACAGCGGCTCCATCGCCTGTTTCACATCCTCGATTCCCTTGCCTTCGTCCTCGATTTCCAGATAGAGCGTCCTTCCCTCTGTGCGGCATCGGATGTAGATGTTATGTACTTCATTTTCATAGCCGTGGATAACGGCGTTGGTCACAGCCTCAGATACCGCCGTCTTTACGTCGGATACTTCCTCCACCGTAGGATTTAAGGATGTCATAAACGCGGCGACCGTTACCCGGGCAAATGACTCGTTGGATGAGCGGCTGTCAAAGATTAACTGCATCTCATTGGTATGTTCCATCTATTCTTCCTCCTCATATATCTGCATGATTTTCGTGATTCCTGACATAGTTAATATTTTCCGCATTCTTTCATTGGTGTGGACAGCGCATACTTCGCCGCCAAGCAGGTAAATGCGTTTGTAACGTCCCATGATTACGCCGATTCCTGAGCTGTCCATGAAGTTCGTTTCCTTGAAGTCGAAGACTACGTAGCGGATGTGGTTGTGCTCGATTAAATGGTCGGATTCCTTGCGGATTTCCTCGGCGTTGTGGTGGTCTAGTTCATTGGGTAAAAAGACTGTCAGGCAGTTTTCCTGGACCTGATATTTCATGTTCATCCTCCTTCTCAAAGGTTCTGGCTAAAAATTGGTATGAAAAAAGGATATGCTGTTTTTGCATATCCTTTTCCTTCGTGTACTATGGCAAGCTTATTCGCCGTCATCTCCGCCTGTATCGGCAGCGTCCCCGCCGTCTTCACCGCTTCCGCCGTCGTCGTCTGCGCCTTCGTCGCCGTCTTTGCCGTTACCGGACTGGGCATCTAAGACCTCTTTTGCGGTCTGGGCAGCTTCGGTGTCGGGGTAGCTCTCGACGAGCTTCTGGTATTTGAGGTTTGCCTGATTCTGGTCGCCACTTTTTTCGTAGGATTGGGCGAGGAGCAGCAAGGCTGCGCCTTCTTCGTAGCCTTCATCCATCTTCATCACCTGCTCTAAGTTCGTGATGGCGGCTGTGTAGTTGGCGACCTCAAAATTTTCCTGTGACGTGCCGTATAGGCTGGCACATACCCGGGGGAATAGTTCGCCGGTAATCTCGTCGTAGCTTTCCCTGCCTACGGTTCCAAGGGAATCCGGGGTTACTTTTAACAATTCTTCCACCATTGCCGAGTCTCCCATATCGTCTGCACGGAAATGGGCCGCCATGTTCAGGACGATTTCATAGCTTTCCTGGGTCGATGCTGCCGTTGCCTGTACATTTTCGGTCTCTTCACTGGTGGAACGGTATTCTTCCAGTTCTTTTTTCAGTGCGCTGATCTGCGCAGTCTGGGTGGCAATCTGGTCGCTGAACTGTACCGTCTGGCGGTTGGAGCGCTCCTGACGGGATGCATTGATGGTCGGCATGATAAGAAACCACATGACCGCGACGCCTACCACCAGGCCCAGCGCAATATTCAGGACTGTGTGCAGCCCCGCATTGTCCTTGATACTATTGGATACCGGCTGGATAATCGTCTCATTTCCCAGATTATAGGTGACGGTATGCTTGTCCTTCTTCTCCTTCTCCTTAATCTTGACATTCCTTGCACGCCGAATCTGGTTCAGCTCGTGCATACAGCGCAGGGAAAATTCATCCGTGGTGTCCAGCTTATACGCCGTCCGGATGGACTGCCTTGCAAATGTATACTGCTCCGTATGCATGTAAATCAATGCAAGGAGCTGATGCGCCTTTACATAAGACGGATGTACCGTCACAGCCTTTTTAAGCTGGATGATTGCCAAATCCTCACCATTCTGCCTGCAATAATCCAACGACTGGTTGTACCGCTTCGCAGCCTGGTTGATCGCCTCTAACTCTCCCGCCGTCTCACGCATCTTCTGTATGTAATAATTTGCAATATTATCATGAGACTGGAAATTCTTGCTCAGAATCCACTCTACTAACGCCTCTACCACGTCTCCCCTGCCATAATAGACCAGGCCGAGCAGGTTTCTGGACGCAATATTTCCCCTGTTATATTGTAAACTCTTCCTTAAAGACGTGATTGCACCCGACAAGTCCCGAATCTTTGCTTTCTTCAATCCGTCGTTATACCAGTACATGGACTGGTAGGAAAGCTTTGTTGTATAATCCATATGCGATCCTCAATCCTTCTTCTACTTTGCCTGTTCCATCACTTCCCGCAGGATATCCGTCATGTCCGTCAAATCCTCCTGATAGATTGCCTTCTCTATATCTTCCACTTCCAGGCTCGGCTGGAACTTCTTTAATTCTTCCTCAAAATCAAGCATAATACCTATGCCTCCTTTATACGCCCATCTTATATTCCAAACTTCTTCTGCCGCATTGCCGTCTTTACCATGCCCGCCAGATACAGAGAACCAAGGCAATAGACATCCCCGTCCGCTGTCCGCTGTGCTTCTGCCGCACGAAGCGCCTCACAGACATCCGCCTCACAGACGACCTTCTTCTTGGTATACTTTTGAAACACCCGCCTAAGCTCTTCGGCAGGAACCCGCCTTGCATCCTCCACCTCTGTCACAACAAAAGCATTCACGTCCAAATTGCTGCACAGGCATTCAATCATCTGCTCATAATTCTTGTCGCTGACCGCCGAGAACAGAACCACAGAACCATCTTGGGAATCCGCTCCCAGAGCCTTCATGCTCTCCACGAACGCTTCCACCGCTCCCGGATTATGCGCTCCGTCAACTACCAGATGCAAGGCGACGCGCTCCATCCTTCCTTCCCATCTGAGGGAAGCTAACGCCTCCTGCCAGCGTTCCTCATGAATCTGTTCACCTTCCAGCAGGTACTCCGCCGCGCAGAGGGCAATCTCAGCATTCATTGCCTGATAGCACCCACACATCGGCACATGTATCATAACATCTTTATCATACGCATTCACCCGGGAAAATGCAATATATTTTCTGGTAACTTCTTGAATTTCGTACGCATGATTCGATATTTCTCTACAGGGCGCACCTTTTTCAAATGCAATTCTGCGAATCACCTCAGAAGCCGCCGGGCAGCTCCCGTCAAAGAACACCGGAATCCCACGCTTAATAATTCCCGCCTTCTCCGCGGCAATCTGCTCAATCGTATCCCCCAGGATCTCCGTATGGTCAAGGCTTATGGACGTAATCACCGTAAAAAGCGGACGTTCCACCGAGTTTGTTGCATCCAGCCTCCCGCCAAGGCCTGTCTCCATCACAATATACTCCACATCCGTCCCCGCGAACGCCTTCATCCCCATACCGAACAAAAACTCAAAATAAGAAGGATGTCCCCATCCCTCTCGTTCCATCTCCTCCGCAGCCTTTCGCACTTCATGAAAGACCTCAGTAAACCTTGCATCATCAACCGGGACATGATTCACCCGTATCCGCTCATTTACAGACACAAGATGGGGAGAAGTAAAAAATCCTACCCTCTTCTCCTCCGCCATCAAAATCGCCTGTAAGTATGCACAGACAGACCCCTTACCATTGGTTCCCGCCACATGGACAATCTTCCTGTCTAAAGCAGGATTCCCAAGCCTCCTCAAAAACTCCTTCGTATGCTCCAGACTGTGCTTCTTCGTGAACTTAGGAATCTTCTCTATATATCTGACTGCCTCCCGATATGTCATTCTTACTCTCCCTCTTCTAACTGATCCACCCAAGACCTATCCTTATCCGTCGCCGTTCCTTCCTGAACCGCAAGCTCCCCGTCCTGATACAGATACACATCCGATTTCCGGAACACCGTATTGCTCGACCCCATCTGGATGACCACAATCTCATCTCCTTCCGAAAACTCCGTCTCCGGCAAATCAATCCTCGTATTATTCAAAAACGTACTCTTCTGCTTCTCCCCATTGACGAATACCTTGCTGGACTTGGTAAAATTCTCCCCATAAAGGCTGTACCCATCCCCCAGATGGGGGATCACATTCTGAAGCGTCACGTCCCGTACGCCCATTACCATATGCCCCTCGGTAATCGGAGGCTTTCCGTCATACACATACTGCTCCCCATAGAGGATATCATACTGTAAAATCTCCAAATCCGCCAGGTAATTCTTCGTCTTGCGCCGCTCCTGATGATAATTGAACACCGTGCCAGAATGGATATCCAACCGCCCCAGCACATCCGCCATAATCTGGTAAGAAGGAATATTCCTGTCCTCCTTAGGAAGCCCGATATTATCCCAAATCACGTAATTCGTATTATAGAGATAACGCCCCTTTAAGTCCTCCGCCTTCAGTCCCATTGTCGGCAGATGGTCGCCATAGAACACAACCACCGTAGGCTCTCCCCGCTCTTCCATAGCCTTCACCAGATTTCCGGCAAACTGATCCATCTCATAGACCTGATTGACGTAATACTCCCATTTATTCTTCGTTCCCTCATCCGCAATCCCTTCCACCAGAATTTTCGGATTCTCGATAATCCTCTCTTCCGGGTAGTCTCCATGTCCCTGGACGCTGATTCCGAACACAAAATCCTGCCCTTCTGTAGTGTCCATCGCCTCCAAAATATGCTGAATCAGGATATCATCCTTGGCCCATCCATTTTCTGTTGTCTGCAGGATATTCATAAATTCCTTGCTGGTATAACTGTCAAATCCCACATTATTGAACACCTTCGCCCGGCTGTAGAAATTCCCCCCATTATTGTGGAGCGCATGGGTTCCGTACCCCAGGGCCGCAAGCGCCGTCGCCGCGCTCTCACTCACCTGATTCTTGAGCACCGTCTTATAAGGATACTCCCCAGGCCCGAAATACCGGAGGTTCATACCCGTCAGAACCTCGAACTCCGTATTTGCAGTTCCCGCCCCAATGGACGGAACCTTAAAATAACCGGAAGAAAAATTCTCATACATATGTCGGAGGTTCGGGCTTGCATCCTCTGATGTGGTAAAAAATTCTGCTTCCGCCACATCAAAATATGACTCTAACTGAATAAAAATGATATTCGGAAGATCGTCTTTCGCGCGCCCCGTCTCACTCTTCGTAATCTCCCGGTTATTGCTGATCTCCGTAATGGTCTTCTCATTGTAATCGTTCGGCTCCGTAATCCCGGTGTTGAACACACTCGCCATAAAACAATAGGGAAGCCCATAATCCTCATAGGCAAATGCAATATTTCCAAAATAAGTGGATACCACTCGTTTCTCTACCGCCAAATCCGATACAATCCCATACAGCACGAACCAGACAGCCACGCCGGCCACCGCCCACAGGCGGCGGACCTTACCGTTATACTGTCCTCCCCGGCGCCACATGGAAATCACCCAGATTACGACGGCTCCGATTCCGACGGCAAGGCCTACCAGCTCCACCCCGTTAAAATAATTGTTAATCAAAGTGATTCCATCTTTTGCCACCTTGAAATCCTGCGCATTGAAGGGGGTCACACGCTTCATCAGCATATATCCGTTGGCTACGCCAAGGGCTAGCCACAGCACACTGATGATGATGCGCACGAACATCCTCCGCTTGACCAGATAGACCACAGAAAATGTGACAAATATCATGAAAGCATTATACAGGAACACCAGCGGCGTCCCTGTCATATACTCCCAGGCCTCCACAGCGGAATGTCTGGAAATTGCCTCGATGATAAAATTAATGGCACACGCCAAAACTGCGTGCAGAAGCAGGGAAATCCGGTTCATGAACAGATATACCGGCTTCATCTTCCTTGCAAATGCGCTGTTACGTCTCTCCTCAAGAATCCTCTCCCGCCGCTCTTTCCTGGCTTTCCAGTATGCCTTCACATCTTCTTTTTTTATATTTTTCAGTTTGTGAAATGAGCCAAACTTCTTCATAATCTCCCCTTAGAAACTGCTAAACCATATTTCACGCAACACACCGCCACATGCGCCGCCCTTTCATGCAAGCGGCACATGCAGCCCATCCTTAACAATCTTTTGGCTATGCCCGTTTTGCCTTCAAGCTCATAAGACGTTCGCTTACCTGTTCCTTCATCTGCCGATACTTCTCAAGCTTCTCCCGCTCTTCTTTGACCTTCGCCTCCGGGGCCTTGCTCACGAACTTCTCATTCCTAAGCATCCCCTCCGCCCGGGCGATTTCCTTTAAAAGCCTCGTCTCCTCTTTCGTCAGGCGCTCGATTTCCTGCGCAAAATCAATCAGCTCCTCCAACGGAACATACACCGTCGCATCCGGGACAACGATAGATACCGCATCGTCTGCAATCCCCGACTTATCCTTCTGGATAATGAATTCATTTGCCGCCGCCATCATTACCGCCGACTTATTCAGGAACGCTAACCCAGAGCATAACTGCTGGTCTTCACAGACAACATACACCGTCGCCTTGCGGGAATTAGGGACATTCATTTCGGCACGCACATTACGGACTCCACGGATAATCTCCTTGTAATGCTCCACAATATTCTCTGCTATCGGGAAATGATACCTCTCCTCATACACAGGCCATTTTGACATCATCAGGGACTCTTCCTCCGGCACAAGTTTGCTGTAAATCTCCTCGGTAACGAATGGCATATAAGGATGTAAGAGCTTCAGAGACTTCTTCAGCACCTCTTTCAGCGTCCACAGCGCGTCATTTGCGCTCTGGGCATCCTCCCCTGCATGATAGATCCGATACTTAGCGATCTCAATATACCAGTCGCAGAACTCATCCCACAGGAAATCATATATCTTCGACAGCGCGATCCCCAGCTCGAACTTATCCATGTTCTCGGTCACTTCCCGAATCAGGCTGTTACACTTAGACAAAATCCAACGGTCTCCCGGGCGGAGCTTAAAGTCCACAGGCTCCGTCAATTCCTTATCCCCAAGGTTCATCAGGATAAATCTGGAAGCATTCCAGACCTTATTGGCAAAATTACGGCTTGCCTCCACCCGCTCGTTGTAGAAACGCATATCGTTGCCGGGCGCATTTCCTGTCATCACCGTCATACGCAGGGCGTCGGCGCCGTACTGGTCAATAATCTCCAACGGGTCAATGCCATTTCCCAGGGACTTACTCATCTTGCGGCCTTTCGAGTCCCGAATCAGCCCATGGATGAATACCGTATGGAACGGCGATTTGCCCGTGTGGGCATACCCGGAAAATACCATCCGCACTACCCAGAAGAATATGATGTCATATCCCGTAACCAGCACGTCCGTCGGGTAAAAATAATCCAAATCCTCCGTATGCTCGGGCCATCCAAGGGTGGAAAAAGGCCACAATGCAGAAGAAAACCAGGTATCCAACGTATCCTCATCCTGCGTAAAATGCCTGCATCCGCATTTCGGACAAACTTCCGGAGTTCCTCTTGACACTACAATCTCGCCGCACTCATCACAATAGTACGCCGGAATCCTATGTCCCCACCAAATCTGCCGTGAAATACACCAGTCCCGGATATTCTCAAGCCACCGCAGATACACCTTGTCAAACCGCTCCGGCACGAATCTAAGCTCGCCCTTCTTAATGGCCTCGATGGCCGGCTTCGCCAGTTCATCCATTTTCACGAACCACTGCTGCTTGATTAGCGGCTCTACCGTCGTCTTACATCTCTCATGGGTTCCTACATTATGGGAATGAGGAACGACCTTCACCAGATATCCCTGCTCCTCCAAATCACTGACAATCGCTTTTCTTGCCTCGTAACGCTCCATACCGGCATATCTGCCGCCCTGCTCATTGATGGTGGCATCGTCGTTCATGATATTGATTTCCGGAAGGCCATGGCGTTTGCCAACCTCGAAATCGTTGGGGTCATGTGCCGGCGTAATCTTAACCGCTCCGGTTCCAAATTCTTTGTCTACATAATAATCTGCCACAATTGGGATTTCTCTATTCACCAATGGCAATAATGCTTTCTTGCCGACGATTCCCTGATAACGCTCATCGTCCGGATGCACCGCGATTGCCGTATCCCCAAGCATGGTCTCCGGTCGGGTGGTGGCAATCTCAAGGAACTCATCCGTCCCTACGATTGGATACTTGATATGCCAGAAGAAACCATCCTGCTCTTCATGCTCCACCTCTGCGTCGGACAGGGCTGTCTTACAGATTGGGCACCAGTTGATGATTCTGGAGCCTTTGTAAATATATCCCTTTTCGTACAGACTTATGAATACCTCTTCTACGGCTTTTGAGCAGCCCTCGTCCATGGTGAACCGCTCCCGGTCCCAGTCGCAGGAAACGCCTAATTTTTTCAGCTGCCCTTCAATGGTTCCCGCATACTCTTCCTTCCACTGCCATGTCCGTTCAAGGAACTTCTCCCGTCCTAACTCCTTCTTGTCAATGCCTTCTTCCTTTAGCTGGTTCGTCACCTTCACTTCTGTGGAAATGGCGGCGTGGTCTGTCCCCGGCACCCACAGGGCGTTAAATCCCTGCATCCGCTTGTAACGGATGATGATATCCTGCATGGTATTGTCAAGCGCATGGCCCATGTGCAACTTTCCTGTGATATTCGGCGGAGGCATTACCGTGGTAAATGGTTTCCTGCTCCTGTCTACTTCCGCATGAAAATAATTGTTGTCGCACCATTTCTGGTATAACTTAGGTTCAATCTCTTTCGGATTGTAGGTCGTCTCTAAATTCTGGCTCATGTACATTTCCTCTCTTTCTTTGTTGGTCAGTGTATCACCTAAGGGCGTATGTACCTGCTGTAATTTTTAAGGTATTAAAAAACCGCCCTTTACTGTGTAAAGGGCGATTGAATCAATCGAATCGCGGTACCACCTTTATTCTGCATAGAAGAAAGACTCCTATACCTCTCATCTTATTCTTTAACGGGAACGACTCCGGGATAACCTACGCTTCCTGCTCAAAAGGGTCAGCTATCCGGCTCCGAAGCTACCTTCTGCATCTCAATCCTTAAATACCTCTCAGCCTGTAAAACAGACGGTCCTGTTCGGTATCTGCCGCTGTCTCACCGGGTACTCTCTCTGTCAGAACGAACTTATGCATACTCCTCTTCTTCAACGCCTTTGTGCTATAATCATTTGTTGTTTGAACTTTAAACAGGATTATAGACACCGTGAAGATGTTTGTCAAGGAGTTTCCGTAATTTTCAGAAAGTATTAAGATGTTACAATTTATCTAACATTTCTTAGGATAAAGGATGGCTCATGAGAAATTCCCTTGCAGAAAGCGAAATCTCCATGTTATACTACCTATTATAAATACCTTGAGCATTTTGTAAGGAGAGCTGAGATGAAAATCTATCTTGACATGTGTTGCTACAATAGACCATACGATGACCAGTCTCAAATAAAGATAGCTTTAGAGACGCAGTCCAAACTGTACATTCAGCATCTTATAAAAGATAAAAAACTTGAATTGATCACATCTGCTGCGCTATGAATGCGGCTGCAATCCTTTTGAAATGCGTCGTAATACTATTCTTGATTTTATCCATAAAAATACGTTCGCATATGTAGGAGGCGAACACAAGATAATGATTGAAGCAAAAGCGGCAGAAATCATGCAGACAGGAGTGAAATTCAAAGATGCCTGCCATGTCGCGTCGGCTATATATGCCGGATGTGAATACTTTATATCTACAGACAAGCGTTTGCTGAAATATGCTACTAATGAAATAAAAATGGTCACACCAATTGAATTTGTTATAGAAATGGAGAGTGAATAAAATGTCTACAAGTACCGCCGAAATCATGAGCAAAGGCATGAAATGCCTGACCGAACAGTTAGGTATCATAGACGCAGAACGTTTTGTTTCCATCATAATCCGCGAAAAATTTGATTACACTAAATGGCAAAGAGAATATTTTGACGGAAAAACCCCTGAAGAAATCAGCGCCGAGGCTGCCCAATATGAAAAAGAACATCCTTTTACAGGGAACGGAGTCAGACTCTAATTCTAGCTTGCTCTCAAGTATAGTATCTTATAAAGCACAATCAATAGCGATTCAGATAAACTGGGAGTGTAAAATAAAGTGTGTAAGTTAGAAATACAACAAATCTAACTGCGCACTTTATTTTTCTGTATAAAGTGTGCTACACTCAAAGAAAGGATGAAGAAAAGGATGGGTACAGCACTAATGGCACGAAGGAACAAACAGAACACAAGAGGGGCCGCAATCGCACAGGCAATCATGGAGGAATACCAGCCACAGACAAGGGAAGAGATGCAGGATGCCATCAAAGACATCTTCGGCCCCATGTTTGAGTCCATGCTCCAGGGGGAGATGGACTCCCATCTGGGATATGTCAGCAACGAGCGCGGGGAAAAGAATACCACGAACAGGCGTAATGGTTATTCCCATAAGTCTGTCAATACTGCGTATGGGAAGATGGATGTTTCCGTCCCCAGGGACAGGGAGGGCAGCTTCAAACCAAAGGCAATCCCCAAACGGACAAAAGATGTAAGCGGGATCGAGGACAAGGTGCTGTCCATGTATGCAAGGGGAATGAGCCAGCGCGATATTGCCGATACGGTTGAAGATATCTATGGGTTTGATATTTCCCACGAGACAATTTCAACAATTACGGACAGGGTAATCGCAACAGCGGAAGAATGGCAGAACCGCCCACTGAAAAAGTTCTACACGTTCCTCTTTGTTGATTGTATTTACATTACCATCCGCAAGGAAATGGAAACAAAAAACTGCGCAGTTTATGTTGTCCTTGGATATGACGCAGACGGCGTAAAGGACGTGCTTGGGCTGTGGATCGGGGAATCGGAAGGGAAGCACTATTGGATGGGGCGCCCAGCCTGAAAGCGGCGGAAGCGGAATTTGAGCGTTTTAAGCAGGCATGGGCAAAATACCCAGGAGCCGTGGACGTATGGGTGCGTAACTGGCAGCATGTAGCCCAGCTATATAATTATGGCAGTGCCGTCAGGAAGGTTATGTATACGACAAATGCCATAGAGTCCGTCAATTCAAGCCTTCGTAAAGTCACAAAAAAAGGGGCATTCCCCAATGAGGCTGCTGTATGCAAGGCAAATATTTTGTAGAATCAGTGACTTCTGTTGGACCGATGGATTCCAAAGCTTTTAAGCCGCAGCAAGGAGCTGGCAGACAGGCAGAGGGGAGGTGCCCAGTAATGCTCACTGGAAGCAACCTTCTGAATACGCTTGTGGATGAATTAAACGAGCTGGGACTGCCCAATATGGCAGCGGAACTGGATAAGCTCTACGCTTCTCCTGGATTCCTTGAGATGGACCACCTTACGCTGCTCTCAGAGCTTATATCTCCTGAATACAGGGATAAAATCAGTAAACGGATAAATAACCGTCTTCGTTCGGCAAAGCTCATAGGATGCCCCGCAGAGATTGAGAACTGTAAGGATTCCAGGGAAAGGGAATACTTGCCGCCTGGAATTCCGCAACTCTTGTCAACACTGGAATTTGTTCCAAAAGGTTTTAACATTTGCATTCTGGGCGCATCTGACACTGGAAAAACCTATCTGGCAAAGGCAATCGGCATAAAAGCGTGTATGGATTACCGGGTAGGATATTTCCACTGTGAGGAACTGCTGGAAAGTCTTTCATCACAGAAGCAGCTGGATTACGGTAAATACGAGCGGAAAATAGCTGGATTGTTCAAACAGGATATTTTGATATTGGATGATTTTCTTCTTCACACAATTGAAGATGAGGCAGAGATCAAGATTTTATTTGCACTATTGGAGGGCAGGTCAGAGAGACAGAAAAGTACCATCATCTGTTCTCAAAGGGCACCGGAAAACTGGAAGCCAATGATTATGAACGATGAGATATCAGCGAACTCTATCGTAAAGAGGGCAACCAAGCATTACACGATTATGATTAATAGACGATAATTACCGTCAAACGAGCGGCCGTTTTGCTCCGCAAGGTGGCCACTCTAAAACGCATCAGTGGACGCTGAGCCCCGCAGAATGCAATATATCTTTCAATTGGAAGAAATGGCAGAAACCGGCACGATATCTGACCGGTATTTATATCTCAACCGTTCACATTACCATAAACTCCCGGACACATTGAGGGATGAATTGGACAGTTATCTTGACGATTGCAGCAATAAATACACTGCCCGGACTTTGGAATACACACGCATCATCTGTTCAGAGGCCCTTTTACTGCTTTTTGATCAGGGCATAACTACTGTCAGGGAGATTACCTATCAGACTATTATTGATCTAATGGAAACAGACCGGACTTGTTCGGTTGAGTAAGTGGTAAATTTAAAGGGCGGGGTTGCGAAAAGTTTTACTTCGGTAAATATGGTTTATGAATTGTGGCGCTACACAGCATAGAGAATATTCCGGTAAACTCTGACCGATCTGACTGATCTGCCGTCCTGAAATCTTCAATCACAAGTGGACCGCCTATTCGTTCTCTAATTTTCGTGCCATTTCTTTTTCAAAGATCGTATTATACAAAGTGATGGAATCAACCATCTGCTGTACTCTGTCGTTTCCCATGATCTGCAGTACGCGGTGTTCCAGCTCATTAAGCGGCACCAGTAATTCCCGTGCATAAGAAGCACCTTTTTCCGTTAAGGAAACCTGTTTTTCGCGTTTGTCTCCGGTACCTGGTGAGAGGGTCACATACCCTTCTTTTTTCAAGGAACGAATCACATTATTTACCGTCTGCTTTGTCAGACCTGTAGAATTGCAGATCTTTTTCTGTGTCATGGTCTTTTGTCCATCCAGGGTGTACAGGACAAAGAGCAGATAGTAATTGATGTTCTTAGAAGCAGCCCAAAAATCATATAGTGAACCTGCCTGCCCCCATACTTGCCACAATTTTTCTTCATCAGTCAGCATAGCATCTCCTCCTTATTTCAATGTATTGTTTCTTATCCGCGACAGTTCAGACAAGCCGCCCTGTTACTTTTATCCAGTCTTTTCAAAGGTTATTATAGTATACTGGAATACTGATTGCAAGAATTTTCTTATTTACAGCGGCAGGTCTTTCTTTTAAAACCATACAATACCAATCGCATATAAAGCGATTGCAAGAAAGCCCATAATCACAAACTCTTCCTGATAGCCGCTGGTAGGTTCGACCAGGAGTAAGAGCTCCGGGTCATGTATGAAAGCAGGCCTATACAAATTTATCCA
>OFGB01000750.1_pt1 | contig 22515 bp, 21 predicted proteins | sample 1521491 | NCBI WGS metagenome assembly OFGB01 (sample SAMEA3504095, study PRJEB24116) | mouse gut metagenome | biome: mouse gut; feature: mouse-associated habitat; material: faeces | place: Denmark | collected 2011
AGAAGTTCGACTTTACCAAGAAAAACCCCAAGCTGGTGTATCTCATCCCCGGGGAGACGGTGCTCTCCCTAGAGGACACCATCCAGGCGGCGTTTTTGAACCTGGTGGGCTTTGACATCCTATTCTTCGTGCCCACAGGGTACCAGTGCGTGGAGCGTTTCTTCAACCGTCCGGTGGTGGAGGAACACCAGATCGGGGACTATCTCTACGACCTGCCCGTCCCGAATTTTGACACGATTTCACCCAATCCACGCCCCTCCTGGCGTGAGAAACTATTCAAGAGAGGTACCTGACATGGGACTTGATTTCACGAAATCCACAACACAAGCCGCCCCCGCCCCGGAGGAACCCACGGAGCTGGCGGTGCAGGAATACGACATCGTGGCCGACCGGCAGCAGATGAACCAGACCTTGGTGAACTCCCAGGAGGTGGACGACCTGGTGAGCACCATTGAAATCGACAACATGGAAACCATCGTCACCTTCGGCGCCCACGCCGCCGAGGAAATCTCCAAGGCCTCCGACGTGGTCCTCAACAGCATGAACATGTCCCAGCTGGATGAGTCCAGCAAGATGCTCAACTCCCTGGCGAAAATCATGTCCAAGTTCGACATCGAGGAGGTCAAGGACAACCCCGGCCTCTTTGGCAAGCTCTTTGGGAACATGCGCCGGCAGCTGGACAAAATCCTCAGCAAGTACCACACCATGGGGGAAGAGGTGGACAAAATTTACGTCCAGCTCAAGCAGTATGAATCGGAAATCAAGCAGTCCAACCGCAAGCTGAACCAGATGTTTGACGCCAATGTGGAGTATTACCACCAGCTGGTGCGCTACATCCGGGCGGGGGAGCAGGGCTGCCGGGAAATCGAGGCCTACATCGCCCAGCGCCAGGCGGACATGGAGGCCAGCGGGGACAATTCCATCCAGTTTGAACTCACCAGCCTGAACCAGGCCCTGATGATGCTGGAACAGCGCACCCAGGACCTGCGCACCGCGGAGAATGTGGCCATGCAGTCCATCCCCATGATTAAAACCATGGAGTTCAGCAACATGAACCTGGTGCGGAAAATCAACTCCGCCTTTATCATCACCCTGCCGGTGTTCAAACAGGCCTTGGCCCAGGCCATCATGCTCAAGCGCCAGCGCATCCAGGCGGAGTCCATGGCGGCCCTGGACGCCAAAACCAACGAAATGCTCATCAAAAACGCCCGGAATACCGTGGAGCAGTCCAAGATGACCGCCCGCATGGCCTCCGGCAGCTCCATCAAAATCGAGACCTTGGAGACCACCTGGCGCACCATCGTCAACGGCATCGACGAGACCAAGGCCATCCAGGAAAACGCCCGGAAGCAGCGCATCGACGATCAAAAACGTCTGGAATCCATCAAGCAGGAATTCAACCAGATGTATCACATGCCCAACAAAAATTGACCACATCATAAGGAGGACGCAGTATGCCTATCAATCTGACCAAAGGACAAAAAGTAAACCTCAGCAAGGACAACCCCGGCCTGAAGAATATCATGGTGGGCCTGGGCTGGGACGTGAACGCCTTTGACTCCGGGGCGGACTTTGACCTGGACGCCTCCGCCTTCCTGGCCGGGGCCAACGGCAAGTGCCCCATGGACAAGGACTTCATCTTTTACGGCAACCTGGAGCATGAGAGCGGCGCGGTGAAGCACATGGGCGACAACCTCACCGGCGAGGGCGACGGGGACGACGAGCAGATCGAAGTGGACCTGAGCCTGGTGCCCGGGAACATCGAAAAAATCGCCTTTACCGTCACCATCTATGAGGCGGAGTCCCGGCGGCAGAATTTCGGCCAGGTGTCCAATGCCTATATCCATATCATGGACACCGCCACCAACACGGAGCTGCTGCGCTTCGATTTGGGGGAGGACTTCTCCATTGAAACCGCCGTGGTGGTGGGGGAGCTGTATAAGCACAACGGCGAGTGGAAGTTCAACGCCATTGGCAGCGGGTTCCAGGGCGGCCTGGCGGCCCTGTGCGCCCATTATGGCATCGACGCGGAATAAGGAGAGAACACCATGCCTGTAAACCTGACAAAAGGACAAAAAGTGAGCCTCACCAAGGGCAACCCCGGCCTGCGCAACGTGGTCGTCGGCCTGGGCTGGGACGTGAACCAGTTCGACACCGGCGGGGACTTTGACCTGGATGCCTCCGCCTTCCTCCTCAGCGACAGCGGGAAGGTCTCCCGCCAGGAGGATTTCGTATTCTACGGCAACCTGGCCCATCCCTCCGGCAGCGTGGTCCACCAGGGGGACAACCTCACCGGCGTGGGGGACGGGGACGACGAGCAGATCAAAATCGACCTCACCCAGGTGCCGGAGACCATCAGCAAAATCGCCTTTGCCGTGACCATTTACGACGCGGAGGGGCGGCGGCAGAATTTCGGCCAGGTGAACAACGCCTTCATCCGGATCTATGACGAGACCAACGGGGAAGAACTGCTGCGCTATGACCTGGGGGAGGACTTCTCCATTGAGACCGCCGCCATCTTCGGCGAGCTCTACAAGCACGGCGGCGAGTGGAAATTCAACGCCATCGGCAGCGGCTACCAGGGCGGCCTTGCGGCGCTGTGCGCCAACTTCGGCGTAGAACTGGAATAGGAGGGAAATCAGATGTCAGTAAGTTTACAAAAAGGGCAGAAAGTCAGTCTGTCAAAAGATAACGCGGGCCTTTCCAAAGTGTTAATCGGGCTTGGCTGGGACGAGGCAAAGCGTTCCAAAGGCGGGTTTTTCGCGCCGAAGCCGCAGCCGATTGATTGCGACGCATCGGTACTGATGCTGCAGGGCGGAAAGCTGCGGGATAAATCCGATATCGTTTATTTCGGCAACCTGTCGCATAAAACCGGGACGGTACAGCATATGGGCGACAACTTAACCGGCGCAGGAGAAGGCGACGACGAGCAGATCATCGTAGACTTATCTAAAATTCCGGCGGAATACGACAGGATTGTGCTGGTCGTAAACATTTATGAAGCCATGAAGCGCAACCAGCATTTCGGGATGATCCAGAACGCGTTTATCCGTCTGGTGGACGGCAGGAATAATAATGAAATGTGCAAGTACAACCTGACCGACGATTATTCCGGTATGACCGCCGTAATCTTTGGCGAGGTTTACCGTCATAACGGCGAATGGAAATTTAACGCCATCGGGCAGGGAACAAACGATCCCGGCTTAGGGCAGCTTGCAAACCGCTACGTATAAGGAACAGAAACAGGCCAGTACAGCATTCCTGTACTGGCATTTCCAACGGTTTTATACCGTATCCGCCGTCCGAAGCAGGAAGGCGGGAACACAAAAAAAGCAGAGAAAGCCAAAACGCAGGCTTGACAATCTGCCTGGATGGCGCCCGGGTGCGCCAGGAGGAGGAAACATGAAATTTCAAGGACTAAACGACAGGGAAGTTGAGGATTCTAGACAAAAGTACGGCTCAAACGCCATTCCGGATTCCGAACCGACGACCTTTTGGGAAGAGTTTAAGGAAACCTTTGGCGATCCCATGATTAAGATACTGCTTGCCATAGCGGCGCTTATGATTGTGATGTTTTTCTTTGGCTATGCGGAGATTTACGAGCCGCTCGGCACAATTGTAGCCGTGCTGATCGTGGCGTTCGTATCCGCCAAAACAGGCGTCGCCAGCGATACCAAATACCGGGAGTTAAAAGACAGCGCCAAAAAAGACCAGTGTAAAGTACACCGCAACGGCATCGTAACCGTAATTGACGTAGACGACGTAGTCGTAGGCGACAAGGTACTGCTGCAGTCAGGCGATAAAATCCCGGCGGACGGCATCCTGGTTTCCGGCGCGCTGGCCGTTGATAACTCCGCATTAAACGGAGAAGCCGAGGAGTGCAAAAAAACCGCGGCGGACGAGGGCGTGCAGCTTGCCGAAGACATAACCGGGGATACCTTTGTGGATAAACATTCCCTGTTCCGCGGCGCCGTTGTATTCGACGGCGAAGGCATCCTGGACGTGCGCAAAGTCGGCTTAAAAACCATGATGGGCAAAATGGCGGAGGAAATGCAGGAAGACGAGCCGGATTCCCCGTTAAAAGTAAAGCTTGCAAAGCTGGCAAAACAGATTTCCACATTCGGGTACATCGGGGCAATCGTAATTGCGGTACTTTATTTTGGATATTTCATTCTGTCGCAGGGAGGCGTGTCCGCGTACTTTTCACAGGGCGCCGAGCAGATTATCAAGGATATCGTAAACGCCGTATCACTGGCGGTTGTTATTATCGTATGCGCGGTTCCGGAAGGGCTGCCCCTTATGATTTCCCTGGTGCTGATGCAAAATACCAGCAAGATGCTGGATCACAACGTCCTGGTGCGCAAGGCGGAAGGAATCGAAACGGCGGGCTCGCTCAATATCTTATTCAGCGACAAGACGGGTACGATTACCAAAGGGATGCTGGAGGTCGTGGATTTCTTTACGGCGGACGGCGGTTCCATTGAGCTTTCCGCTTTAAGCAAACACAGCGCCATAAAAGGGCTTTTGGATCTTGCCATCGGCAAGAACACGCAGTCCATGTACGACGGCGAACACCGGGTCATCGGCGGAAACGCCACGGATCAGGCGCTGATGAAATTTTTGGGCGAACCGGCTTTTCGCGCGCTGGAGGCCGACAAAACCTGCATTATTACAAAAGCCCAGGGCTTTAATTCCACCAACAAATTCAGCCAGGCCAGAATTGAGAGCGCAGGCAAAACCTTCTACAAAGGAGCGCCCGAGCGCCTTCTGGCAAAGGCGTCAAAATGCTTAAGCCAGGACGGGCAGGTCGTGCCGATTGACGCGGCCGCGCTGAACAAAAAAATCGACGATCTGGCGGCAAAGGCAATGCGTGTGCTTGCGTTCGGCTATTCCGAACGCGATTTGACAGAAAATACCATCAACGACGACATTGTGATAATCGGGCTTGTCGGCATCCGCGACGACGTGCGGCCGGAGGCAAGGGAAGCCATCGAAGAGGTGCAAAACGCCGGGATCCAGGTTGTCATGATAACGGGCGACCGCTTAGAGACTGCCGTTGCGATTGCAAAAGACGCGGGGCTTTTGAAAAACGATGCCGACAAAGCGTTGTCTTCGGCGCAGCTAAACGAAATGTCCGACGACGATCTGAAAAAAATCATCCCGCATATCCGCGTGATAGCCCGCGCGCTGCCTACGGATAAATCCAGGATGGTGCGCCTGTGCCAGGAAATGAACCTGGTGGTCGGCATGACGGGCGACGGCGTCAACGACTCCCCGGCGCTAAAGCGCGCCGACGTCGGCTTTGCAATGGGAAGCGGTACGGAGGCAGCCAAAGAGGCCGGGAAAATCGTAATTTTAGACGACAACTTCAAATCCATTAAAGACGCGATCTGGTACGGCAGGACGATTTATCACAATATTTTAAAATTCTGTAAGTTCCAGCTGGTGATAAACGTAGCGGCGGTTGTGGTAAGCGCGATTGCCCCGTTCTTCGGGGTGGAAGAGCCGCTTAAGGTCACGCACCTTCTGTTTGTCAACCTGGTTATGGACGGCCTGGGCGCGATTATGCTCGGAAATGAACCGGCGCTTAAGAAATATATGGACGAGAAGCCGCGCCGCAGGGATGAAAACATTGTCAGCAAAAAAATGATGGCGCAGATTATCACAATGGGCGCATGGCTTACCTTTATCAGCTTTCTGTTCTTAAAGCTGCCGTTTTTTGCGGAACTGTTCGGCGGATGGGCCGTAGACGAAGCCGGGAACGTATTAACCGGTACGCCGAATGCAGAGCATCTGACCGGGTATTTTGTGCTGTTTATTGTAAGCGCGCTGTTTAACGGGTTTAATGTCCGCGACGACGGGTTTGCCATTTTCAAAGGACTAAACGAGAATACCGGATTTTTAAAAGTGTTCTTTACAATTATACTGGTACAGGCGCTGATCGTAAACGCCGGGCTGATTCCGTTTGTCGCCTTTACGTGGATCGGCAATATGTTCAGCTGCGTCCCGTTCGGCATAGTGGGCTGGGCGGTTGTCGCCGTGCTTGCGGCCACAATGATACCGGTGGATTTGATCCGCAAAATATGCGTGGGCGGCGGGAAACAGTAAGATGCGCATTTTATTTACGGATTTGGACAATACGTTAATCTATTCCTATAAGCATGCGATCGGAAGCGCCAAACGGTGCGCGGAGATCTACCAGGGCAGGGAAATTTCCTTTTTGACGGAAAAATCGTTTCGGCTGTTAATCCGGGTTCAAAAGCTGGCGCTCATTGTCCCGGTGACAACCCGGACGGTGGGGCAGTATGCCAGGGTCAATCTTGGGATACAGACGCCTGCGTATGCCCTGGCCTGTAACGGGGGCGTCCTTCTTGCAAACGGCAGGGAGGACGTTTCCTGGTTTTTGGAATCGCAAAAGCTTATAGCGGGATGCAGAGAGCAGCTTGCGTTGGGAAAACGGCTGATGGAAGGCGATCGGAACCGCTGTTTTGAAGTGCGGGATATCCGGGGGCTGTTTTTGTTTACGAAAAGCGAAAGGCCAAAGGAGTCGGCGGAATTTTTAAAGGAAGGGCTGGACGGGGAACTGGTCGATGTGTTTTGGAACGGGGGAAAGGTTTATATTGTGCCGAAGGCGCTGAATAAGGGAGCGGCGGTAAGAAGGCTTTGTGATAGGCTGCGGCCGGAACTGACGGCTGCGGCGGGGGACAGCGTGTTTGATGTGCCGATGATCCGGGCGGCGGATTTTGGGATTGCGCCGGAAGGGCTTTGCGGGGAACTGGGAGAAGGAGAAAGGGTTACATATGTCCGGGAGGGGGAGGTGTTTGCGGAGGAGATGCTGGAGTGGGTGGCGGCAAAATGCGCCGTCACACAGCCCCTGTCCGGACGCCTGGATGCACCCTGACTACGTTTTGGCAGGATGTACGGTTTTGAGTTGGGCTGCGGAAGCTCTTTTTTTCTGGTTTTTGGAGTTGTGTCTGTTTGTTTTTTGTGGGTAGCTTATAATTGTATAGGGAATGGGGGATCTGGAAGATGATGTTAATATGATTGATTTACAGGATAAGTATAAAACCAGAACTCGCCGTCCTGGGCGGTGTAGCTTGCCACTACATCATCAAATGGTTAGACGGTGACGACAAGGGCAACAGTTAGCCTGGTGGGTGCTTTGCCACTATAAAAGAAAAGAAGAATCCCCCGACTGTATTGCAGTACGGTCGAGGGATTCGTTTCTTCGTCAACGTGGACTTCTTACATCTTTTTTGCCTACAGGCATTATAGCATATGCAGAAATCTTTTTCAATATACTTTTGACAATCTAAAAATTTATCCTTTTCTGGCATGAACCCCAAATTACTGTCCGACAATTGGGGAAATAGGCGAATGTGTTAGAAATCCTGTTTTTATGCAATTTTGTTCGGAAATAAAAGATATTTATAGGAGTTATGAAAAAATAGAATATAGTTCATGCAGTTGGGAAAAGGGCTGGAATATTAAATTTCGTTGAGGCGATAATGCCGGAAAGCGCCGGCAAATGGTATCGTATTTATAGTCAGACGCAGGAGGGAAACGGACAAAGAGAGTTAATGATTGACTTAGAGGATAAAGGAGAGTTGTATGATGATGTTTTACGTTTGATTAAAATTTCGGAGAGATAGTTAGATTATAATGCTGCGGCGTTTTCTGTGTGACTGCGGTTTTGGCAGGTTTGCACGATAAGAGGCTTTTGATGCATCCTCCACATCATACCCTTTGGGGGCTAAGTGTGGAATACATCTGCCGAAAAGCATTTTTCAAATACGCTCTAAGCTGAAACGGGGACAGAAAGGGTTTAAAATAATTGGCGGCTGTTGTATAATGGGCGCAGGAAAGCGGGTTGTAAGAGGGATTGGGGAGGTAGTACAGGAATGCGGAGTGAAACGGAGGTTAACCGTGCAGTAGAAGAATATGCCGATATGATCCGAAGGGTCTGTTTTTATCATTTGAAGAACCAGGCGGATTCCGAGGATGTATTCCAGGAGGTGTTTTTGAAGTATATGCTGCGTGAGGAGCCGTTTTGTGATAAGGAACACGAACGGGCATGGCTGCTTCGCGTTGCAATCAACGCCTGTAAGGATTTATTAAAAAGTTTTTTCCGGCGCAATGTAGTTCCCCTGGATGTTATAAGCGAGATAGAGGCAGAAGTTTCAGATGAACAAAGGGAAGTGCTGGAGGCGGTGTTGTCTTTGCCTAAGAAATATAAGGACGTTATTTACCTGCACTATTACGAGGGATATTCCGCATCGGAAATCGGCAAAATACTGGATAAAAAAGAAAACACCGTGTATTCTCTGTTATCAAGGGGGCGCGGTATGCTAAAGAATTTTCTTACAGATGAAAAGGATTCTTTTGGGAAGGCAGGGAGGTGAAGGAATTGGCGAATAAAATACGAGACGCATTTGACAACGTTCAGGCGGAACCTCACTTGGTAGAATCAACCAAGCAATTCCTCTCAAAAGAACGGGGAAAGAATATGCGGCGTACGCCCCGCCCGGCAGTTCAGATCGCCCTGGCAGCAGTTTGTATCATTGTCGTACTGGCAGCGGGAGCCGGAGGGTACACATGGAGCCAGATCCCTGTATCATATGTAGGAATTGACGTAAATCCTTCTATAGAACTGGCATTGAACCGTTTTGATAAGGTGGTATCCGTAAAGGCATATAACGCGGAAGGAGAAGAAGTAATAAAAGAATTAGCTTTAAAAGGGAAAAGTTATACGAAAGCAATTGATCTCATTGTAGAAAGCGAGGGAATGGGCGCATATCTGGCGGAAGGGGCAGAACTTGTTTTTACGGTAGCGGCAGACCGCAGCCGTGAAATGGAACTAAAAGCCGGAGTAGAAAGATGCGCAGGGCATTCCCAGTATAAAAGCCAAAGCGCCAGTGTGGATATCGATACTGTTTCCGAGGCTCATGACAACGGGATATCCTTAGGAAAATATTACGCATGGCGGCAGTTGATCCAATATGACGATACAGTGACGGCTGACGCCTGTAAGGATATGAGTATGTCAGAAATACATGATTTGATTTCAGAACATGAGAAAGAACATGAAAACGGACATGAAGGAAGCGACAGCCACCCAGAAGAAGATCACGTGGAACCTGAAAACCATATAGAAGAAGACAGCCACATAGAACAGGAACAGTATGTTGAGGATGGAAACCATATAAATCAGCAAAACAATATAGAAAATGAAAATCATATCCGCAAAGAAAACCATCCGGAAGACGTCAGGCATACCCGTAAAGAAAATTCTGCGGAAGATGGCAATCAGATCAATCAAAAAAATTCCGTAGAAGACATAGAGCATGTGGAGCAGAAAAACCCGGCAGAACATGGAAACCGCACAGAGAAAAAACGCCATAGAAAAGATGGGCATAAATAACCTTTAATTAGCGGAACCCTGTAAGCCTGCCAAAAACGCAGTCAGCCAAAGGGCAGCGGACGCCGCGCCCCCTGCCCTTTGGCTGACGGAACTTTGCCAACAATGTTCATTATAATACTAAAACAAGGAGCGCCAAAACCACATCAAAATTAATTATTCAATAGTAAAAAAATTTGCAAAATATGCAAGGATTTCGCATTCTGAATCGTATTCTATATGAAAGACAAAAAACAATTACAAATAACAAGGAGGAAACGTAAATGAAGTTATGGAAGAAATGGAAAAAAGCGCTTGTTGTAACAATGACAGCAGTTCTGCTCTCAAGCAGCGCGGCTGTGCCCGTCATGGCTCATGGACATGGAGGCGGCCATCACAGCAGCAGTACACATCACGAAAGCAGTTATCAAAACAACTGCACAAGCACAAAGAGTACGTCGAATGGCTATTACTGTTCTTACCATTGTAAAACACACAAGAAAAAAAGCAACTGCAAAAAATATTGTAAAAAACATCAAACAACCCATAAAAACGGGAAAAAACACAAATGTGCATAACATTCAATTCCCGGATAACAACCCGCAAGCTTCGGGACAGTATATTCTAAATTAGCACACAGCTAATAAGCATCCAGAAGGAGCCTTTAGTAGAAAGGGGCTGTCGTATTAAGAAATACAACAACAAGATATAGTATCATTTGTACTTGCAAAATATGGTATCTTGTATGTTTACTTCTCAACACGACAGCCCTCATTCTCTGTCACAATCTCTTACTGAATCCGAAACTGCCCAATCAACCGATTCAAGGTGCTTGCCTGTTCCGACAACTCTGACGAAATAACCGCACTCTGCTCCGCCGCTGCCGCATTGGTCTGGATTACTTTAGAAACCTCTTTAATTCTGCTCTCCACAGAAACGATCATTTCAGACTGCTGCACGCTCGCAAGCGAAATTTCATCCATCAGCGTCTTAATCGACGAGATACATTCATTAATCACCTGCATTGCGGAAATCGCAAGATCCGTAGACTCCGTCCCGGTTTTTGCATCATGGATCGAACGTCCGATCAGCGTGCTGGTATCCCTTGCCGCCTCTGCAGACCGCGAAGCAAGGCTTCTGACCTCGCCCGATACAACCGAGAATCCCTTGCCCGCGCTGCCTGCCCTGGAAGCTTCCACCGAAGCATTGAGCGCAAGTATATTGGTCTGGAATGCAATATCTTCAATCGTCTTGCTGATACTGCCGATTTGTGCCGAAGACCGGTCAATGTTTTTGGTCGCAACGCTTAACTGTTCCATCTTCGTGTCCGCTTCGGCTGCAAATCCCGTAGCCTTATCCACCAGGCTGTTGGCATCCCCGCAGCGCACCGCGCTGTTTTGGATCTGTTCCGTGATATCCGTCACATTGGCAATCAAACCGTTAATAGAAGCCTCCTGTTCCAAAGTTCCCTGGGACAGCGCCTGCGCGCCGGAGGAAACCTGGTTCGCGCCCTTGCCGACCTGGTTTGCAATATGGGAAATGTCCCGCATAACATCCGTAAGATGGGTACGGATACTCTTGAGGCTTTCCGCAAGCGCCCGGAAATCGCCAATATAATAAGATTCGTTTTTCGTTACATCCACCGCTATATTGCCGTCCGCCATTTCGCCCAGAATCCGCCCGATATCTTCGATCGTTTTCCGCAGGCAGTCGCAGACAAGGTGGATCGTCTGTGCAATCATGCCGATTTCATCTGTCCTGCCATAAAATGGCTCTAATTCCTTGTCTGCGGAAAGCTCCAGATTGCCAAGGCGCCGGATCGCGTGTTCCATGACCATAAGCTCCCGGCCTTCCCGGTATAAAATCAGCAGTGTAACAAGTATTACGACGAACGCGACGGACGCGCATAAAATACCCACCGAAAAACGCACGTCCATGACTTTTTCATAAACTTCTGCGGCGTCGTCATGAACCATAAACACCCAGTTGCGGTCTTCTAAATATTTGTAGACAACCAGCTGGCTCACCTGATTTTCATCCTGGTAGGAATAGGTGCCTGCCTCCGTGCCGCCGTCCGCTTTGATCCGCCGGATAATCTCCTGATAGCCTTTATCGGTTGTTTCGGTATTTAGAAGCGATTCGTCTGGATGATACAGATAGGCGCCCGAATCTACGTTTAAAAAAACATATTCGCTGTGCGGCAGGCCCTTGATTTCCAAATCCAGTAAAACGTCGGTCAAACGGCTGGCATACACGCCGGCGCCTACATAGCCCATACATGTTTCGCCGTCAAAAATCGGATAATACATGGAAAGGATCATGCTTCCGGTTCCCGGGGATTTCATAATTCCCAGATTCGTAAGCTTGGGCTCCGCCAAAATCGTTTTGCGGAATTCGTCTAACGATTCCCCGGTTCGTGTCGTGATGCCAATCGCCTGTTCGGACGTATGGGTCAGGACGTATGTAGAAGGAGTGCTGATATACAATCCTTCAAAAATGCCTTTTAAGGCGGCAAAATCTTCCGTATATTTCTGTGCCTTCTGAATGAGCTGCGGATTATCCGGATCCGCAAGAAGTTCGTGCACTTCGCTGCTTAACGCAAATGCCGCCATATATTCTTCGGCGGAAGCTACATAATCATTGATAATGGATGCGCGCGATTCCACGGCGTCGATCATCTGGTTGGTAATATTACTTTCCACCATGGCGGCAACGCGGTTTGAAACAATATACCAGAGCAGCAGCATCCCCGCAAAGGTGATGGCTGTGGTAATAATGCTGATACGTGTGGCAAGTTTCCGGTTTGCCAGAAATTTCATAAAAATCACCCCTGTTATATATTTGTTTTTTCCGGAAATAATTTTACCTCGGAAAAAGCCGTTTTTCAAGATTAGAGATTTTCACTTTATTCATATTTTTAATTTGAGGAAGAATAGAAGAAGGAGGTTGTAAAAAAATCCGGCTTCCTCTAATAAAATTGGGAAATCGGCCGATAAATAGTGTAAGAGCGAAAGAAATAGTTCGGTTTATACTATAATTTCAAGGAAGAAAGGGGATGCTGTCATGCGTATAGAGGCTTATAATCAGGTGGCCCAGCTTTATAAGGGCAGTAAGTCAGGAAAATTACAAAAATCATACGATACCGCGGCCGGGCGGGATGAAGTGACCATCTCGCGGACAGGTCACGATTATCACTATGCAAAGCAGGCGGTAGCAGAGGCTTCGGATATCAGGGAAGATAAAGTCGCTCAACTGAAAACAAGAGTGGAGTCAGGGAGTTACAAAGTTGACCCTGAAGATTTTGCCAGCAAACTGTTAGAGAAATACAATGCTCTGCAGAAATAAGTGCGTAAAGTGAGGAATACCAGTGGCCAGTTTAATGGATAATCTTGTAGAAGTTTTAGAAGAAGAGTACACGCAGTACGAGAAGCTTGTGCAGCTTTCAAAAGTCAAGAAACAGGCGATTATTGAAGCGAATATCGGAAAGTTAGATGAAATTACGGGGCAGGAGCAAGATGTTTCGAGCGTGCTCCGCAATTTGGATCTTAAGCGTGACGCGGTGCTAAAAGATATGTCCGACGTTCTTGGAAAAGATTTTGAAGAGATGACGATTACAAAGCTGATTGGGTATTTGGAACAGCAAAAAGGAGAGCAGGAACGCCTTTCTAAAATTCGTGCAAAGCTGTTGTCGGTGGGCAATGAGATGCACGAATGGAATGTGCGCAATGAGGCTCTTTTAAAACAGGCACTTGAAATGGTAGAATTCGATCTCACCTTGTTTAAAAGTATGCGGCAGGCGCCTGAAACTGCGAATTACGACAAAAATGCCTATAATACGGGCGAGCTGCTTGGAAGCAGCGGATTTGATGCAAAACAATAGGTGGTTTGACAGGGAGGAAGAATTATGGCCAATTCAATGGGAAGTTTATTTATCGGGGTATCTGGGCTTCAAACCAGCCAGAATGCCCTGAATGCGACTGCAAATAATCTTGCGAACGTCGATACGGAAGGGTATGTGCGTGAGCGGATACTGCAGGAAGACCGCAATTATCTCACCGTCAATACATCCACAGCCATAAGCTACCAGCAGACTGGCCTGGGTGTAAAGATTGGCGACGTAATACATGCAAGGGATATTTTCCTGGACAAAATGTACCGTACCCAGAACGGGCGGTCAGGATTTTATTCCACGACATTTGAAGCGATAGACGAAGTCCAGACGCTGTTTCAGGAGTTAGAGGGGACGGCGTTTCAGGAAATCCTGACAGGCGACGACGGTTTGTGGGTAGCCTTTCAGGAATTTGCCAAGGATCCTTCGGACAGCGCCACACAGAATCTGGTAATTCAGAAAGCAAGCCTGTTTGCCAGCAGGGCAAAGGCGGTATATAACGGTTTAAAAACCTACCAGACAAATCTGAACCAGCAGGTTGCCGATGCGATTGATGATATTAACGAACTCGGCAATACGATTCGGGATCTAAATCTCCAGATTATGAAAATTGAAGCGGGCGGCGTGGAAACCGCGATGAATCTCAGGGATGTCAGGGATACGGCCATTGACAAGCTGTCATCTTATGGGAATATTTCCTGCAGCGAACTGGCAAACGGGACGGTGAAGGTTAATTTTGAGGGAGTTTCCTTTGTAGACGAAGAACACGTATACGAAATAGGTATGCAGACCGACAAGCAGACCGGTTTCATTACGCCTTACTGGACGCATTTGTCTAAGCCCGCCGAGGGAAAATATTACAAAGTGTATAATATTGCGGAAGAAATTTCGACCGCCAATAAAAACGATATCGGTTCATTAAAAGCGCTCCTTTTTGCAAGAGGAGACAAAAACGCCAATTATCAGGATTTAGACGGGATTTCCATGAAAGAGTACGACGACACCCTGGGAAATTCCGTAATGATGAATATCGAAGCGGAACTGGATATGCTTGTGCATACCGTAGTTACAAAAATCAACGATCTGCTGGCGCCGAATATAAGGTCTGCGGCAGCAATTACGGGCACGGATGAAAACGGGAACACTGTGTCATACCCGCCCGGAACCAAAATTCTCGACACGCAAAACTGCTGCGTCGGCGCAGACGGTTCTCTGCCGCCGCAGGAATTGTTTGTGCGGATTGGATGTTCCCGGTATACGCAGGTGGCCGGAGACGACGGTAAGACATATTACGTTTACAACGAAGAAGATCCGGGGGATACTTCTTTGCAGTATACAACCAGTAACATCACTATCAATCAGAAACTGCTCGAAAGCGAATCGCTGCTTCCGTCTTATACACAGAACGGAAAAGACGGGGAACGCCCGGTTGCTTATAAGCTGGGAGAAGCCCTTTCGGAACTCTGGGAACAGGACAGCATGTTCTTAAGCCCGCATGACACCACACCCTGTACATTCAGTGAGTTTTACACCAAAATGATAGGGGAACTTGGGACGTTGGGCGATGTATTTGGATCGACGGCAGCCGGTTTGGAGGGGACGACGCTTGCGACAGACAATGCGAGGCAGCAGGTGATCGGCGTTTCTTCCGATGAAGAACTGACGAATATGATCAAATTCCAGAATGCATACAATGCTTCCAGTCGGTTTATTAATGTTATCAGCGAAATGCTTGAAACAATTATTTACAGGTTAGGTTGATAGAAAGAGGTGAAAGGATATGCCATCCACATTTTTTGGGTTAAATATAGCGGCTTCAGCTATTAATGCATTTCAGGTCGCAGTCAACACTACGGCGAACAATATATCAAACGTACAGACAAAGGGCTACAGCAAACAGGTGGCCAACCGGGAGGCTTCCGAAGCAATCCGGGTGTACCAGAAATACGGTACGGCCGGTACCGGCGTTAAGACGACCTCCATTACGGCGATCCGCAGCAGTTATTACGATACAAAATACTGGAATAACCAGTCTTCGGTAGGGCGCTATGATACGAAGCTGGATTATCTGAATCAGATTGAAAATTATTTTATAGATGATGAAGCCGACGGACCCGGATTTTCCACTATTTTTGCAAATATGTTCAATCAGATGAACGCCTTAACCAGCGATGCGGGCGATGAGAACCGCCGTAAAAACTTTATCAGCGAGGCGCAGGTGTTCACTTCTTATTTTCATGATGTGGCAAACGGTTTGTACGATATCCAGAAAGGCTGCAATGAGCAGGTGAAGGCTTATGTGCAGTCGATCAATGCAAGCGCGTCCAAAATTGCCGCTTTGACCAAACAGATTAACATTATAGAGTTAGAAGGCGGGGCGGCCAATGAACTCAGGGATCAAAGGGCTCTTGAAATTGACGAGTTGTCCAAGATTGTCCCGATTACCGTAGAAGAAACTCCGGTGAGCAACAGCAACTATCCGGATATGTATCTGGGCGGGACGGATTTTGTTGTAAAACTCGACGGCCAGATGTTGGTTAATACCTTTGAATACCGTACGCTGACCTGCGTTCCGAGAGAGTATAAGGCGAACCAGTCCGACGTGGACGGCTTATACGATATCATATGGTCGGATACCAAGATGAATTTTAACATGAATTCCTATTCTATGGACGGCGCCTTAAAAGCCCTTTTGGAAGTCCGCGACGGAAACAACGCAGAGAACCTGCAGGGGACGGTAACGGAAGCGTCGGCTTACAGCATTACCTTAAAACCGTCTACTATGCTCAGTATAGAGTCTATGACAATGCCGGAGGAAGGCGTTATCACCATCAAGAATAAACAATACCATTATACCGGGTTTACCGCAGAGTTAAATGCGGACGGCAGCGTGGCATCTTATAAATTTGATATAGACAGCAACCTTGACGCATCCGAAATCAGCGGCATGATGGGGAAGAACGGCCGGATCGGTGATTCCGTGAAAGCAATGGGCATCCCATACTATCAAAGCCAGATGAACGAGTTTATCCGCTGCTTTGCAGAGCGTTTCAACGCTTATCAGGCAGAAGGCGTGGATTTAAACGGCAATCCTATGGGAGCGTTTTTTGTGGCGGACGCCATTGACGGGACGGAGTTTGATTTTGCGGATCAGAAGGTTGACAAGGACGGCGTAACGGATTCTGCGTCGGTCATTACTTCCGTATCAAGTTCCTATTATCAGCTTACGGCATTTAACTTTAATGTAGCGGATGCAAGTATCAGGGATTCTTCTATTTTCGCCACTGCAAAAGACGTAACAGGGGAGAACGTAGATGCGCATGATATTATCGACGCTATGTTAAAACTGCAAAATGAAGTCAAGATGTTCCGCGGGAGCAGTGCGGAAGGCTTTTTAAGCTGTATTTATACGGATATTACCGTAGATACAAACGAAGTCAAGATGTTTCAGCAGAACTTCACGGATATTGCAAGCGCCATCACAAACCAGAGGCTTTCCCTTTCCGGTGTGGATGAGGACGAAGAAGGGCTGGATTTGCTGAAATTCCGGAATGCGTATAACCTGGCAGCCCGTATGGTACAGTGCATGACCCAGATGTATGATAAATTAATAAACGAGACCGGAGTATAAGCGGCAGTATTGAATTTAGGAGGAATATTATGCGGATAACGAACAATATGATGATTCACAATACATCAAAAAATATAAACGGCAACAAGGGAAACGTTCTGGATTTAAATTCCCAGATGACGTCCCAGAAGAAAATTCAGCGTCCATCCGATAATCCGGTCATTGCGATCCGTTCGCTCCGGCTTCGTACTTCTTTGAGCAAGATAAACCAGTATTATGAGAAGAACGTCCCGGACGTGGAAACCTGGCTGGAAACGGCGGATACGGCTCTTAAAAATATGAATGCAATATTAACGGACGTAAAGACCCAGTGCAATACCGGAACCAACTCTTATCTGACGGCAGACGACCGGAATACAATTTTAAAAAACTTAACGGCATTAAAAGAACAGCTTTATTCCGAAGGAAACGCCGACAATGCGGGCAGGACGATTTTTACAGGATATAAGACCAGTTCCAAGCTGACGTTTATGACGCAGGAGGAAAAAACCTCTTATAAAATAACCCAGAATTTTACGTATAAGGATATGGAGGAATTTACCTATTACAGCGGCCGCGTGGATATGCCGAATACTGCGGACGAAGTTTTGGTAACGGGGAATATCCCTGAGATTGACAAAGAAAGCTACGACAGGATCCGCCTGGCTTATGACGGTATAGATGGAATTGAAAGCTTAAGCTACAGTTATGGCGGCAATACCGTAACATTCAGTAACGGCGTACCGGATGCAAATGGAAATCTGGTATACAATGCAGTCTCCGGGAACGGAAACGTCATCATGACCGTATATGATTCGGAAGACGCATGGGCGGCTGCCAATAACGGAATGAAAACGGTCAACGAAGACGAATTGGTTTTCATTAAAAGCACGGGCGACTTAATCGTTGGAAGTGAGATTGGCACGGAATTAAAATCCGGTAAAGCTTCGTTTGAAATTGATTATCAGAAGACCGGCTTTGAAAAAGGCGTGCTCCGTCCGGAATACTATTACAATTGTACGGACGTAAGCGATCCGGCCAATCCGATTGAGTATGCCAAGTTTGATAAAGACGGCAATAAGATTTATGAGGATATTAATTATACCATAGCATTAAACCAGACCTTAAAAGTAAACCTGCAGGCGGACGAGATTTTTGATATGAATATTTATCAGGACGTCGTAGAACTGACGGATACGGTGCAGGCGGCCATCAATGCCCATGACAAGGTGGACCGGTTAAAGGAAATGATGAATGAAGCGCAGTACGCAGACTGCAAAGAAGAACTGCAGAAATGGTTAGACGCCGCGCAGAAGGAAGCGGATTATGCCGATAAGCGCCTGACGGATCAGTACAGCGCAGGGATTGGAAAATTCGACAAATATCTTGAAAAACTCAACATTGCCTATACCGAAGTCGGTTCCAGGGGCGAACAGTTAAAGATGGTGGAAGCCCGTATGAGCAACCAGCAGCTTACAATCGAGGAATTAAAATCCAGCAACGAGGACAAAGAATTATCGGATATTATCATTGAATATACGGCAGCCTATAACGCATATACGGCGTCGCTGATGTCGGCGGGCAAAATCAACCAGCAGACATTGTTAGATTATGTTTAAAGCGAGGATAAAGAATGAAAGCAGACACAAGGCTATTCGGGCAGATTGAAATTGAGCCGGAAAAAATCATAGAAATGGAGCAGGGCCTTATCGGATTTCCTGATTTAAAGCATTTCACCCTGATTTACGATTCCGAACGTGAACAGAAATCTGCAATCATATGGCTGCAGTCCATGGACGACGGGGACGTTGCCATGCCGGTAATGGTTCCAACGGATCTGATTCCGGATTATCAGCCTACCGTAAATAATGAACTGTTAGAAAAATTAGGGAACCTGACGCCGGAAAACACATTTCTTTTGGTAACCGTCAGGGTTCCGGAAAATATAGAGGATATTTCCGTAAACTTAAAGGCTCCGATTATTATCAATACAGACTCCAACAAAGGGAGCCAGGTAATTGTAGAAGATGATCTGGCAGTCCGCCATAAGATCTATGCGCTCTTAAAAAGCGGCAAAGAGAAGGCAGGTGAATAGAGATGCTGGCGCTTACCAGGAAAAAAGGCGAATCTCTGATTTTGAACAATAATATCGAGGTTACGCTGCTTGAAATCCGTGGAGACCAGGTTAAGATCGGCATCTCCGCACCAAAAGACATACCTATTTATCGGAAAGAGGTTTATCTTCAGATCGAAGACGAAAATAAGGCTGCGCTTCATACAGAGGGCGTAGAAGCGCTCAAAAAATTATTCTAATCGTTTTTGGGGAACGATCCGATATATGAAATAGAATAACGTAAAAATGGACATTCAGGCGCAGGATGTCCCCAGTGAATCACACGGAGGTGGTTAACGATGGCAGTAGAAGCAATTTCAAGTCCAAAGGCGGCATATCAGGGAAGTGTGCCCAAAGCGGACGTACCGGTATCATCTGAAAGTGCAAAAAAAGCGCCGCAGATAAACGCTCCCGCAGCAGGCAGGGTAAGTGAAAACGTAATTTCTACTACGGAACAAAAGGCAAAGGACAAAACTGAACCGGAAAACACTGCCCAGCAGAATGAAGCCGCAAAGCCTGCGGAGAAAAATACGGGAACAGAAGCAATGCGCAGGGCGGTGGACGAGATCAACCGCCATATGAAAAATTCAGAAATTGTTTTTGGGATTCATGACAAAACAAACCGCGTCACGATTAAACTTGTAGACAAAGATTCTAAAAAAGTCCTGCGGGAATATCCGCCGGAACAGAACTTAGACACAATCGCTAAGATATGGGAACTTGCAGGAATCATGGTAGATGAAAAAGGATAGGAGGAATTATTATGCCAATCAGGATAACAGGAATGAATTCAGGCCTGGATACGGAAGCGTTGGTTTCAGAGTTAGTAAGCGCATACCGGATGAAAAGCCAGAAATACGTAAAAGCACAGAAAAAGCTGTCCTGGAAACAGGAAATATGGAAGGGCTTAAACAGTAAAGTATCGGCATTTTACAGTAAACTTACCAGTTTAAGATATTCAGCTGCTTATAATTTAAGGACGGCAACCGCGTCGGATCCGACCAAGGCTACGGTATCGGCGTCTTCCGCTGCGGTGAACGGCACCTATAACGTACAGATTAAGCAGATGGCGAAAAGCGGTTATTTAACCGGGGCTAACCTGGGCAGCGGCATAACAGAAGGAAGCAAGCTGTCCGAATTGGGTTATACCGGCGGGAACGGTACGATTACCGTCAATGCCAATGGTAAGACGACAGATATTGCCGTTGACGGCAATACGACAATTTCCGATTTTGTAAAATCCTTAAACAACGCCGGTGTGAAAGCCAGCTATGATTCCACACATCACCGGATTTATGTTGCCTCTTCTAAGATGGGCAAAGACGGCGACTTTTCTCTGACCGGAAGCGATGCGGACGGAATCGGCGCATTAAACAGCCTGGGGCTCAGTGTAAAATCCACGGCGGACGATGCGCTTTATAAACAGTGGGCGGCATATGCGCGCAATACGGCCGGCGATCCGTTGTTTGACGCGTCTGGCAATCAGGTTGGAACTTATGATGCGGCCGGGACGGAAGCCTATATCAGCAGCCTGCTGGATCAGGTACGCAAGGCTCCGGCTACGGTTACAAATAATTCGGCAGAAATCAAATATGCAAATGCATACAAGGCAGTAGAAGAAGCCAAGGCAAATAAGTTAAATCAGTTGTCGGCACAGGAAGTAACGGAGTTTCATGCGTTGCTGGACGAGAAGAATCTGAAAAACGTTTATGTAGACGCAAACGGTAATTTCTATGACAAACAGTCAGACGGCACGTATACGGCCAGAGACGCAAATAAGACAAATTATACAGATGCGGGATTAGCAGCAAACGGCATCACATTAACCGAATCTTCTAAGAGGCTGGAAGAACTTGAGAAAAAAGCCGGATTTACGAAAGAAGTGGAACAGACCGGATCCGGCGGTACAATCAAACAGACCGTAGTGGATGAAAGCCAGGTAAACGCATATAAGAGCGCGCGTGCGACAGTGGCGGCGTATGAAGTGGTCGATGCAAACGGCGTACAGACAAATAAGGCGCAGATTGACGCCGTGCAGGCAGCGTATGGAAACGGGACATTAGACACCTTAGTAGGAGATTTGCAGAAGGATATTGATGATGCGCAGAAGACCTTAAAGGATCACGCATTATTAGACAACGCTTCTTTTACCGCGGCCAGTGTTGCGGGAAAGATTACAAACGCTATAGGCGTTTTAGACGGTTCTATCCAGATTCCTGTAAGCGCAGGGGCAACCCGTGTCGAAGGCCGGGATGCTATTTTCGTTATAAATGATGCAGAATATACTTCCACTTCAAATGACATTACAGTTAACGGACTGACGATTAACGCTTTGGGAGAAACCGGAAACGATTCGATTTCCATAACTGTAGGTAATAATACCAAGGGGCTTTACGATAAGATCAAAGGTATTATAAAAGACTACAATGAACTGATCAATGAAATGACAAAATTGTACAATGCCGGATCCTCCAGGGGCTATGAGCCTCTAACATCAGAGGAAAAAGATGCCCTGACCGATTCGGAAGTAGAAGAGTGGGAAAAGAAGATCAAAGATTCTCTTCTGCGCAGGGACGATTCGTTATCAAGCCTGTTAAACGGCATGTCAACGGCAATGATGAAATCATATAATATCAACGGGAAGAATTACAGCCTTTCCAGTTTTGGAATCCATACGCTTGGCGTCTTAAATTCCGCCGACAATGAGCAGAATGCATATCATATTGATGGAGATGCAGATGATGCGCTGACGTCAGGCAATGCAGATAAGCTGATGGCTGCTCTTTCAGAGGATCCGGATGCAGTAATAGATTTTATGAAGCAGCTGACGAGCGGAGTGTACGACGTTATCAACAAGAAAATGAGTTCCACAAGCTTAAGCAGTTTCAACTACGTATACAATGACAAAGAAATGGCAAGGGAGTACAGCGACTACACCAAAACCATTGCAAAATGGGAAGAAAAGCTTCAGAAAATGGAAGATTCCTACTACAAGAAATTTGCTGCAATGGAAAAAGCCCTTGCAACGCTGCAGAGCCAGCAGAACAGCCTTGCAAACTTATTTGCATAAAATACAGGTGTTGTCATTTAACAGGGAGGTTATATAGTGACAAACAAACAGGGATACGCAGCATATGCGAACAATAAAATCATGACCGCATCCCCGGCGGAGCTTACGCTGATGCTTTATGAAGGGGCGATTAAATTCTGCAATATTGCGCTTGATTCTATTGAAAAGAAAGATATAGAGAGAGCGCATACCAATATTGTTAAGGTGGAAAATATTATAGAGGAGTTTACAGCCACTTTAAACCACAAATATCCGGTAGCAAAGGATTTTGAAAATGTATATTCCTATCTGAGGCAGAGGCTGATTGACGCCAATATCAAAAAAGATCCAGAAATTCTGGAAGAAGTGCTTGAGCACTTAAGGACGATGCGTGATACTTGGAAAGAGGTCATGCAGAAGGCCGGCAGCAGGGCATAGATTATTTACGGCAGGGGCA
>OFGB01000758.1_pt1 | contig 22362 bp, 19 predicted proteins | sample 1521491 | NCBI WGS metagenome assembly OFGB01 (sample SAMEA3504095, study PRJEB24116) | mouse gut metagenome | biome: mouse gut; feature: mouse-associated habitat; material: faeces | place: Denmark | collected 2011
ATGGTTGACAAATTGTTTTTTATCCCATATACTACAAATTAATAGGAGAACCACCGTGCAGCGGTGCGGCACGCCAGACTCCCGCGCCTTGCAGGCGGTATGTCAGATTTCAATGCTTTGAAGCAATGTATCGGGTTCCCGCAAACCTCTCATAAAGTATCAAGTTCTCAAGTATCTTTCTTTAGGCGATACATGGGATTTCTGTATATACCGGTTCTCCTATTATTCTACATAAGAAAGGAGCAATGCTGCCGTCCCATGGCAGCCAAATACTATGAAAAATCTAATAACCAATACTTCAGGCAACACATCCCGGCATTTTACCACCCAAAGACTTGTCCTCATTGCAATGGTGACAGCAATTACCTGTATACTTGCACCATTCTCCGTACCGATTCCAATCAGCCCCGTACCGATTTCGCTTACGAATCTGGTTCTCCTAATCAGCGTCTATGTGCTCGGCTGGAAAGACGCTACCGTCAGCTTTCTCATTTACCTTCTGATAGGCGCTGCCGGATTGCCAGTCTTCTCCGGTTTCGCAGGCGGCCTTGGCAAAATCGCCGGGCCAACGGGAGGATATCTGGTAGGCTTCATCTTCATGACCATAATTGCCGGATTATTCGTCGGGCATTTTCCGGATAGACGTTCCTTAATCGTGATAGGCATGGCGCTTTCAACCGCCGTCACCTACCTCTTCGGAACCGCATGGCTTGCCTTCCAAATGGAGATTCCCTTCACTGCAGCGTTGTCCATAGGCGTACTCCCTTATCTCCCAGGGGATACCGCCAAAATAATCCTTGCTGTGGTCACAGGCCCGATTCTCCGTTCCCGTCTGCATTCCCGGATGACCAGTACTCCATTCGGCTAGAAATTGTACTCCTGAGCTGTCTGGTCCGCACCATTGCGTCGTTAAAAGTTCTAGTCGATGCACCTAAAAAGGAAGCCCCGCACTTGGAGCTTCCTTTTTAAATACAACTTAAAGAATCAAATCATCCACCTTCTGATAATCCTTCAAGCTATAGGCCTCGATAATATTTCCCTGAATCACATAGAGTGTATCTTCTATATAAATACCTCTCGGATTGCGCATTGCGTTTCCATTAATATCCTCTTCCATGTTACAGATAAATCCCTTATCTTCATCATACGAAAAGAGGAAATACCGCTGCCCGCCTTCCGTGTAACCGGAGAAACCAATCATATTCCGGTTAAAATCAACCAATGCCGACTTATAATCATAAGCCACATCCGTACTATATACATTTTTCAGTACATATGTGTCCTTCTCCTTCACATCCGTCTTATCCGAAATATCGAACATGGTAATCTTAGCGCCGTCCGTGGTCATCGTCTTTTCATCCACATTCATACCAATTCCCAAAAGACGGTCCTCCCCATAAAAATGAAGGTACTCTGAGAACCCCGGTATTTTAAGCTCTCCGATAATCTTAGGATTCTTCGGGTCGGAAAAATCCACGCTGAACAACGGGTCAGTCTCCCTGAATGTTACAAAATATCCCGTATCCCCCATGAACCGCGCCGAATAGATCCGCTCATCCTTCGCCAGATTCTCAATCGCCCCTATTTCCTCAAGTTCTCCATCCAGCACATACACCGAATTGGTATCATCGTCCGTCGTGACTACCCTGAGATTCCCCTCATGCTCATCAATGGAAAACGAATCATTCAGATAGCCGTCGAATTTCCCCTGCGCCTTAGCTTCCAGCTTTCCATCCTTGTACGCCACCTTCCGGATTGTGGTAACACAGCCGTTCCAATATCCCCACTCCGTCTCATAGAAGTAAATATTCTTATTGCTTACATAGACCTGGCCGCCCTTGGAGAAAATGGCCTTGCTGTCCATCGTCTCGTCCGGCTTCTTGAGGTTCACCGATGTAATCACCTCATACATATTCGCCTGTTTGATTGGAGGAAGATAAATATTCTTTTCTGAAACAGGCTCGCCGTTAATCAAAGGCACATACATCCTTGGCTCATTCTGCGCCACCTCTCCCCAGATGTACACCTCACTGAATAAATACAGGAAACCATTCACCATTCTCGACGAACGGTAATCCCCGCTCTGGGTCACCTTTCCTTCTTCCTTTGGTTCCTCCGGGTTCTGGATATCGTAAGTGACTGCTATCGTCACACCACTGTTGCCAATACCCCCATTAGTATAAAGAGGATCCACAAGCATATCTCCTGCGCCCTGCTGCCCGCAGACCACCACCATCTTCTTCAAATCCGGTACGACATAGAATTCCTGAATATACTCCTTTTCATCAACTTCAACGGATGCAGCCTTCTTCATCTTTCCATCCTTGGTATCAACGACGGCAATCTCACGCCCATTGTCTTCAAGAATATAGAGATACCTTCCATCCGTCTTCGCAATATCTGCCTCGTCCACGCCCTCCTGCCGCACATTTGTCTGGGAGTAATCGGCAGCCATATCCCCGGCTTCCGCCGTTGCTGCCGGCGCGTCTATGGCGTCCTCTACGATTGCCATCTCCTCCCCGGAAGACTTTGTGCTGCCGGAACTTGCGTTTGACTCGGCTTCTCCTCCGGCGCTCTCGGCAATCAGCTCTCTTCCCATATCTGCAGCGTCCATCTGATACGACGCCTGCTCTTCTTCCATTTTCTTACGGTATGCTTCATAGTAATCATAGATTTGCTCATAGCTTTCCGCCTGGGCAATCGTCTTACTGATGCTGATTTCCTCCTCATCCTCTGAGCTGTTTCCCTTGTTATCCCTTACATTCTCCATAGTCACATGCTCATTTCCGGCGCCCAACATGCTCCACGCCGCAAACCCAACCACAGCCGTCAGGCAGGCAGCCGTCAGAAGCCCCGTCTGCCACGCTCCCCATCTTCTCCGTTTTCCCGGAGCCGCCCCTGCTCCCTTTGACGCCTCCTTCTCTTCAAGCATCCTTTCGACAGCATCCGGTTCAAGGCTCTTAGGCGCTTCCACATCCGCAGTCTTCTGCCTGATCAAATCTAATACTTCCTGTTCTCTCTTATCCATACAGCCGCCTCCTTAAACTCATCTCAATACACATTCCATCTTTTGCAGCGCACGGCTCCTCTTCGAGCGCACCGTATTGGGATTCAGCTTCAGCGCATCCCCAATCTCCTGACTGGTATATCCTCCGAAAACAGACAGGCCGACAATCGTCTGCTCCTCGTCCTCCAGAAGAAAAAATGCCTTCCGCACATCCAAAGCTACTCCTATGTCTGGCTCCTCCGAAGCCGCGGAAAATAACATTTCCTCATCGGAACGTGTCTCCTCCCTCGCCGCATTTCTCCACTTCTTCTTGCAAATGTTGGACAGAATCGTAAATATCCAGCTCTTAAAAGCATCCTCCTTCTTTAGCTTTCCGATATTCTCATAAGCCGCCACCACCGCCTCACTTACCGCATCCTCCGCATCCTGCGGATTCCTCAACATACACAGGGCAAACCGGTACAGGTCTTGATAAACCGTCTCATACATTTGCGCAAATGTCTTCGTGTCGCATCTCATATCTTCTCCTCCCTGCTTAAAACCGCTCTATGATTCCTTTCATAAATAAGAGTCAAAAAAGGGGGCTGCTGTTGCAGCCGCCCCATATTTTTTTCAAGTTATCCTCTATAATAATTAATCAGGCATCCCTTCCGGATAATTTCACGCTCTGCATCCGTCATATCACCCAGCTTCAGAGTAATCTCCTTCCATGACTCTCCTGCCCCGACCACATAAGCCTTAATCTTCGCCGCCTTCTCTTCCACAGCCTTTTTAATCTCCGGCACAAAGAGATAGTCGCCGTTTTTGAAGCTCAGCTTCTCATGGCCTTCCTCCGTAATAAACGGAAGCATTCCCCAGTTAATCAGGTTCGAGCGGTATCGTTTGGTGGCATACTCATTGGCGATATTCGCCCATCCTCCAAGAACCTTCTGGCAGGACGCCGCCTGTTCCCTCGCCGAGCCATCCCCCGGCTTCACTGCAAATATCGTACTACCAATCCCAAGATTCGTCCGATCAATGTCCGGATACGTCTCATGAATCTTCTCCATCACAGGCCTAAGCTCGTCCAACGCTTCTACCGGACACTGCCCCTCTTCAATCGCCTTCTCTGCCTTTTGAACCTCTTTCGCACGCCCCACATACGCCGGGTCTTTCCTTGACAGCGCAAACTCTGCCAGACCAAGCGGATTGGAACGATAGGAAGACGTCTCGCCGGAAGGAATCAGCTCATCCGTCGTCGTAACCGGGTCATGAATCTCAGACACCACTTTCAGAAGCAGGTTCTCGGGCAGTGGGGCCATCTTAGGCCAGTCCTTGATATTCGGGCCAAACTTAATCTTGACTGACGGGTCCGCCTCACCCTTGCTGTCAAATACACGGTTTGCATAAATCTTCCCGTCAAAATGATATTTCGGCCCCGTAAACTCCACATCCAAATCCGTTGCCGGAATCAGGAATCCCTTGTTCGCCGCCGTCGCCGCAATGGAACGCGCATCCATCAGCGCGACAGAGGCAATCTGACCGCTCTGCAGCTTGGAACCTTCACGGTTCGGGAAATTCCTCGTAGAGTGGCGGATAGAAAACGCATTGTTCGCCGGAGTATCCCCCGCGCCAAAGCAAGGCCCGCAGAACGCCGTCTTCACAATCGTTCCCGCCTGCATCAAGTCCGCGACCGCACCATTCTTCACCAGCTCCATATAAATCGGGGTACTCGCCGGATATACGCTGAATGTAAATTCATCCGCTCCGATATAATGCCCACGGATGATGTCCGCCGCCGCGCAGATATTCTCAAATCCGCCTCCGGCACATCCTGCAATGATTCCCTGCTCCACATATAATTTTCCGTCAACCACCTTATCCTGCAAAGTATAATCCACAGCGCCGTCAAGGCTTACCAACGCTTTCTGCTCTACATCATGGAGTACGTCTTTTAAGTTCGCATTGACCTCCTCAATGGTATAGACGTTTGACGGATGGAATGGCATCGCAATCATCGGCTTGATTTCGCTCAGATTCACATACACCATGCCGTCATAATAAGCCGTCGCTCCTGGGTTCAATTCCTGATAGTCCTCCGCCCTTCCATGAATCTCATAGAATTCCCGAATCTTCTCATCCGTCTTCCAAATCGAAGACAGACAGGTTGTCTCTGTGGTCATAACGTCAACTCCAATACGGAAATCCGCACTCAGCTTCTCCACGCCAGGACCTACGAACTCCATGACCTTATTATTCACATATCCATTTCCAAATGTAGCTCCGATGATTGCAAGCGCCACATCCTGAGGACCTACTCCCTTCATGGGTTCGCCGTCCAGATAAATCCCTACCACGCCGGGCATCTTGATATCATAGGTCTTATTCAGAAGCTGCTTTACAAGCTCCGGACCGCCTTCTCCCATTGCCATAGTTCCTAAGGCCCCATAACGCGTGTGGCTGTCGGAACCCAGTATCATCTTGCCGCCGCCTGCAAGCATCTCCCTGGCATACTGGTGGATGACTGCCTGATGAGGCGGTACATACACGCCGCCATATCTCTTGGCACAAGTAAGCCCGAACATATGGTCATCCTCATTAATCGTCCCCCCCACCGCACATAAAGAATTATGGCAGTTGGTCAGCACATAGGGAATCGGGAACTTCTCAAGCCCGGACGCCCTCGCCGTCTGGATAATCCCCACAAACGTAATGTCATGGGAAGTCAGCTTGTCAAACTTAATCTGAAGCTGCTCCATGTTTCCGGATGTATTGTGCTCTGCAAGAATCCCATATGCCATCGTCTCCTTTGCCGCCTCGGCAGGAGATATCTCCCGCCCAGTCTTCTGGCTTATCTCCCGGGCGTCTTCCACAATCTCTGTTCCATTTAACAGGTATACGCCCTTATCATATAATTTCACCATAATTTTGTTTCCTCCTGATATCATACAATCCATTAAAGACCTATCATCTATGCACGGCCGAATAACTCTCCATGTATTTCATATGGTCTGCCACCATCATTGCAATCTTGAACGTCAGTGCATCTTCAAATACCCTGACGTCTAAGCCTGTCCGCTTCTGAATCTTCTCAAGCCGGTATACCAGTGTATTCCGATGAACATACAACTGCCTTGCCGTCTCGGAAATATTCAGGTTATTGTCAAAAAATGTATATACCGTAATCAGCTCCTCTTCCTCAAACTGATCTGCCGTATTCCCCTCGAACACCTCATTCAGGAACATCTCGCACAGAGAAGCCGGAAGCTGATGTATCAGGCGCCCGATTCCAAGCTCATTATAAGCAAGGATATTCTTGTCCGCATAGAATACACGTCCCACTTCCAATGCCATACCCGCCTCTTTATAGGACTTGGACACATCCTTCAATTCATTGATAATCGTCCCATATGCAATCCGGACGCTTACCATTGCCTCCATATTCAGTGTATCCACCAGCTCCCGTGCAATCTGCTCCAACTGTGGGTAATCATCGGTATTCTCCAATGCCCTGACCAGAATCACATGCTTCTCATCTACTGCCGTCACAAAATCCTTCGTCCCCGTGGCATACAGACCTTTCAGCGTCTCAAGAATCAGGTTCTCTCCTTCATTCTTGGATTCGACCAGGAACACCGACCTCCTGAGTTCCACAGGGATCTTCATCTTCTTCGCCTGATTATAAACATCCACCAACAGCATATTGTCCAGAATCAAATTCTGGATAAAACGGTTCTTATCCATCTTCTCCTTGTAAGCAAACAGAAGATTCTCCAACTGGCTGACTCCAAGCCTGCCCGCCATCTCCATCTGCGGACATCCCCCTTTCAGCACAAGGATGTAACATGGGTCCTCGTCGTCATGCACAAGAAACATCCCCAAATCTTTCTCTATGCGGAAAAGAAGCTCCTCCGCCGCTACCGTCGGCGCCGCTTCTCCAAAAGACGCCACAGCCCCGTCAAGCCCCGTCATCCTCTCGTTCGTCATGACAAGGCAGATTCCCTTCATATCCCATATCGCACATTCTAATCCGGTAATTCTCTTAATATCCTGTACTGCTTTATGTAGTATCTGATTCGATAACACTGGAAATCCCTCCTGTTCTTTGGCATATACAAGTTTTATTCTATCATAGGATGGCCGGGATGTACAAGAGTATCCTTTGTTTTCACACTGTTTTTTGGTTCTTGCGGAACGCATCATAAAAGCCAGACACCCATCGGTGTCTGGCCTATTTGTCAGAATAAAATTACTAATTTGTGATTGTGTTCTCTGTCTCTTTATCGAATACATGGATTCTGTCAGCATCCAGAGCAAACTTAACGGTATCGCCTGTTCTTGCAGTTGTTCTTGGATCAACTCTTGCTGTCATGGTAGAACCTTCGTAATCGAAGTGCAGGTAAACTTCCGCACCAAGCATCTCGTATACACGGATCGTAGCTTCGATAATTGTGTTCGGAGACTTAGCAAGGAAATCTGGCTCATCATGTACATCTTCCGGACGGATACCAAGTACAACAGTCTTTCCGTCATATCCGCCGTCAATCAGCTTCTTAGCCTTAGCTTCCGGAAGCTCGATAGATGCCGGTCCAGCAATCAGAGATACCTTCTTGCCGTTAACCTTACACTTAGCGTCTACAAAGTTCATCTGTGGTGATCCGATGAATCCTGCTACGAACAGGTTGCACGGACGATCATACAATGTCTGCGGAGTATCAACCTGCTGAACAACACCGGCGCTCATAACTACAATTCTTGTACCAAGCGTCATAGCCTCTGTCTGGTCATGTGTTACGTAGATAATCGTTGTGCCCAGTCTCTGATGCAGCTTGGAAATCTCAATACGCATCTGTCCACGCAGCTTAGCATCCAAGTTAGAAAGAGGCTCATCCATAAGGAACACCTTAGGATTACGAACGATTGCACGTCCCATAGCAACACGCTGTCTCTGACCACCGGAAAGAGCCTTCGGCTTACGGTCTAACAATGCTTCCAAGTCAAGAATCTTAGCAGCCTCACGTACCATCTTATCAATCTGGTCTTTCGGAACCTTTCTCAATTTCAGTCCAAAAGCCATGTTGTCATATACTGTCATATGTGGATACAGAGCGTAGTTCTGGAATACCATCGCGATATCTCTGTCCTTAGGCTCTACATCGTTAACCATCTTGTCCCCAATCCATAACTCTCCTGAGGAGATATCTTCCAGACCGGCTACCATACGAAGTGTTGTTGACTTACCACATCCTGAAGGGCCTACGAAGATGACGAATTCCTTATCTTCAATCTCAAGGTTGAAGTCTTTTACAGCTTCAAATCCGTTCGGATATGTCTTATTAATGTGTTTTAATGATAAACTTGCCATTTTGGGTTTCCTCCATTTGAAATAAATATATTCTTTGTATCTGTGATACCGTCTTGCTTAAATAAAAGTATATAAAAAAAGTCCCGTTTCGGGTATACCCAAGTTGAACAATAATTTCACAAAATTTTATACAAGTTGACCAACGCCTGATAGATTTCCCGTTTACTGACTCCCCGGTCTTTCGCCACCTGCTTCATAGCATCCTTTTTCTCCATACCTTCGCCCATATAGAACTCCATATGTTCCTCGATGCTCATCTGCGCCCATTTGTCCCTCTCTCCTGCCTGAATCTCTGCGCGGCTCTTCCCTTCTATTACAATGACACATTCTCCTTTCGGCTCGTGTTCCTTATAATACAGGACGGAATCCGCCAGCGCCGACGCAAACACCGTCTCATGTTTCTTCGTCAGCTCACGGCATATACTGACCCTCCGGTTGCCCAACGAATCAAGAAGCGTCTCCAATGTCCTCACAAGCCTGTGGGGAGCTTCATACAGCACCATCGTCCGCGTCTCCTGCTTCATTTCCTCAAGAATTGCCTGCCGCTCCTTCTTATCTGCCGGAAGAAACGCCTCGAATGCAAATCTTCTGGTGGGCAGTCCAGATATGGTCAAAGCTGTCACACATGCGGCGGCTCCCGGAACTGCCGTCACGGCGATCCCAGCCTCACGGCACATCCGTACCAACTCTTCGCCGGGGTCTGAGATTCCCGGAGTCCCCGCATCCGTAATCAATGCAATATCCTCTCCGTCCAGAAGCCGCTCCACTAACTTGCGTCCTTTTTCTATCTTATTGTACTCGTGATAACTGGTCATAGGAGTCCTAATCTCAAAATGATTCAGAAGTTTGATGCTGTTGCGGGTATCCTCCGCAGCAATCAAATCTGCTTCCTTTAAAATCCGGATACAGCGAAACGTCATATCCTCCAGATTGCCGATTGGCGTCGCACATAGATATAATGTTCCTGGCATGGTAATTTCTCTCCTCTACTTCTAATTTTACTGCCGCATACCGTAAATTCCCAGCAGCTCCTCCGTATAACGCCCGTCCTTTTCATACACGACCAACGGCGGCTCCACCTTCATCCGGGGATTCCCGCCCCTTAGTCCTTCCACCAGTACCATATTCGGCTCCTTGTCAACATAGGGATGCACCAACCGCATCCGTTTCGGCTCAATCCGGTATGCCGACATCTTCGCCAGTATCTCCGGCAGCCGGAACGGTCTATGGACCATATAGAACCGTCCCTTAGGCGTCAGGAGCCTCGCGCTCTCCCGCAGCACATCGTCAAGCGTACACAACACCTCATGCCTTGCGATATACAACGCTTCATTCTCATTTTTCAAGCCATGTTTCCCTATCATATAAGGCGGGTTCACGGTAACGACCTGAAAAGAAGCCGCCCCGAACAGCCCCGATGCATTCCTGATATCTCCCGCCTCCACATCTACCTTATCCTCAAGCCCATTATACTCAATGCTCCTTCGCGCCATATCCACGCTCTCTTTTTGAATCTCAAGCCCTGTATAATGCTCCCCTTCATTCTTCGCTTCCAGCAAAATCGGCAAAATTCCAGTCCCCGTCCCAAGATCCAAAGCCCGCTCCTGCTTCTTTATCTTCGCAAAAGAAGATAGGAGAACCGCATCCATCCCAAAACAGAATTTCCCGGGGGTCTGTATAATCCCATACCCCTTAATCTGTAAGTCGTCCAGGCGTTCTCCCTCTTTTATATATCTGCTCTTCCTATTATCCATCACTTCATCATTCATCATCCAGCTTCGACGCCGCGTTCTTCTCTTCCAGCGCCCTAAGCTCCGCCAGTTCTTCCCGGGACAGCTTCATATCCTTCTTCCTCCGCCTCGACTTGAACCTAAGCTCCTTCGCCTTGTACTCGCGGATCTCCTTCTCGTCGTTATCAAGCGTCACAATCACCTTCACAAGCTGACGCAGCACATTCACCGACTGCACATCACCCTTCAGCCCATCCGGTGTCGTCACACGGTCCCCGTTAGACGGCAGGCGGCTGTTCAGCTCCTCGTAAGTCTCCTCCTCGTTGGTCAGGCAGCACATAAGCCTGCCGCATACGCCCGAAATCTTAGACGGATTCAGGGACAGATTCTGCTCCTTCGCCATCTTAATAGATACCGGGGCGAATTCTGTCAGGTAGGTATTGCAGCATAACGGACGCCCACATATTCCAATTCCGCCGCGGATCTTCGTCTCGTCCCGCACACCAATCTGCCGCAGCTCAATTCTTGTACGGAACACGCTCGCCAAGTCCTTCACCAGCTCCCGGAAATCGATCCTCCCGTCCGCAGTAAAGTAAAAAAGCACTTTATTATTGTCAAATGTATACTCCGCGTCGATTAGTTTCATCTCAAGTCCATGCTTGCGGATCTTCTCAAGGCATATGCCAAATGCCTCCTTTTCTTTTTCACGGTTCTTCTCTTCCTTGCGGATATCCTCCTGCGTCGCAATCCGGATCACGGACTTCAAAGGCTGCGTAATCTTATCATCTTCCACATCCTTAGGTCCCGTGACCACAGAACCAAACTCCACGCCTCTCGCCGTCTCGACGATGACCTTATCTCCCGTATTGACTTCATATTTTCCCGGCGCAAAGAAATAAATCTTCCCTGCCGGCCTAAACCTCACTCCAATCACTCTCGTCATTTGATTAATTCTCCTTCATTGTCAGGAACAAAAGCTCCATGACCAAATCAAAATTCACATTCGCCTTTAAGCGCGCCTTAGCCTTATCAAGACTGCTGATAATCAACTGGATTCCCTCGTAAGAACTCTTCCTCGCCTGCTCCCGGATATCGTCAATCTGATCCTTGAACACGACCGTATCCATGTCCCTCGTCGCCTTATACAGCAAAACATCCCGATACCAAACCGCGATGATATCCAGATAGTCCGTAATCTCCAACTTAAACGCCGTAACGCTGTTCACAGCCTCCACGATCTCACTCAGTTCCATATCATGGACATGCCGCAGAAGATGTACCGCCGCCTCGCGAATCTCATTAAAATGCTCCGAATTCGCAAGCATAATCGCATGTCCCATATTCCCCTGGGCAAATGCAGTACACAGATCCGCCTTGTAATCCGGCACTTTCAGACTCTCCATCAGATACTTCTTAATCAGCTTGTCCTTGATATAGCGAAGCCTCAGCATGACACATCTGGAGTTAATTGTAGGAAGAAGCGCCTCCGCATTCTCTGTCAGAAGCATGAGTACCGCATACTGAGGCGGCTCCTCAATCGTCTTGAGCAGTGCGTTCTGGGCCTGTGGAGTCATAAGATCGGCATGGTCGATAATATAGACCTTGTACGGTCCCTGATAAGGCTTTATCATAATCGTATTATTAACCTGTTCCCGGATGTCATCCACACTGATAGAATTCGGCTTCTCATGGGTGACTCTGATAATATCCGGATGATTGCCCGTCTCCGCCTGGCGGCAGGAATGACAGGTATTGCAAGGCTCCTCTCCTCCCTCCTCGCACAACAGCGTCATGGCGAAAAGATATGCCAGAAGCTTCTTCCCGGCGCCCCTTTCCCCATTCATGATGTACGCGTGGGATACCTGATCCATCTTCACTGCATTCTTGATATAATTGATTATGTCTCTGTGTCCTACCACATCTTTAAAGCTTCCCATGTTGTATTTCCCCTATCATCTCTTCTAAGCATCTAGTTCCGTCATGATTCAGGATTCTTTTGGTAATCCCATACCTTGCAAGGTTCTCTTCGGAATAATCCTCGGAATCTGCAAGAAAACGCCTGCACAGTTCCTTATAATCCGGGATCTTCCGTATCTCCTCCCGCCTAATGGCACGTTTCAGCCGTTCTCCGTCCTCCACTTCGATATAAAGCGGAACTACGTTATCCTCTCCATAGTATTCCCGCATCCTGCCATAAGATTCCAGCGTCCCGATTACAAGATAATCCCCACTCCCAAGCTCTACCTGCCCGTCATCGACCGTCGCATACCTCCATACCCCATGTACCGTATTGTAGGCGCGCTGCTCAATCACCCTGCCCTGCTCCTCGTATACATTTAATGTATCCTCCGACACAAAAAAGTATTCCACACCGTTTCGTTCCCCGTCCCGTTTCGGCCTGGTGGTGTAGGGCGTTATGGTCTTTAGTTCCGGCAAGGCTTCTTTGAGTTCTTTCTGCAAGGTATCTTTTCCGGAAGAGCTTTTTCCCATCATATAGTAAATCTTACCCATGCGTCAAAACCTCTATATAAGAATCCCTCTTCAAACCTTCAATCGAAAATCCCATCTCATAATACCATTGTAACACATTTACCGCCTCTTGTGATACCCTTTCTCCCGGAACAATGAAAGGAATTCCCGGGGGATACAGATATGCGTACTCCACTGACACATATCCTGCACAATCCCTCCAATGACGGGATTCCACCGGACAATCCATCTCTTGTATTTCCGAACTATTATATACCATATCAGGGGGCGGAAGGCAAGGAATATTCTTCCTTTTCCGCAAATCTCCCGCTGCTTTTTCCTCTCTGTGGACCTTTACATCTTCTTTCCAGTTCCTTTCCTCTGACGGATAAGAGCCGTCTATCTCCTTCAAGGCACAGCTAAGCCTTCGGAAACCTTCCGGCGTATCCCCGACGGATGTCATGGCAAGCGCATACCCGCCAGCCGACATCTCCATTTGAAGATGATATTTTTCCAGCAAAATTCGGGAAAGGTCCCTCCCCGTAAGTCCTGTATTTCCCGCAGAAATCACCAATTTAGAAGGATCATACCGATTCGTATGCACCAATTTCAGCCTCCTAAGCCCCGCCAGCTCTTCCCTGAGTCTTTGCAGATTCTTTGCATAAGGCACAAACAGCTCATCTCTTCTATTTTCGAGAAGAGCAATACAGGAATCTATACTTGCCATCAACACATAAGAAGGGCTGCTGCTCTGGAGCATATGAAGATATCTGCGAACCCTCTCCCGCCTGACAAGACTTCCATTCATATGCAGAAGGGCAGTCTGGGTCAATGACGGAAGCGTCTTATGCAGGCTGTGAATCACGATATCCGCACCTTTCCGGTTAGAATTCTCCGGAAAATATGGATGAAATCCAAAATGCGCTCCATGGGCTTCATCAACAATAACTGGAATTCCCTTCTCATGGACCGCTTCCGATATTGCTTCCACATCCGACACCACCCCTTCATAAGTCGGCGACACAATCACGGCTGCCCGAATCTTAGGATTCTTCTCCAAAGCGATCCTGACATCTTCCGCGGAAATCTCCGTATTCATATACTCAGACACATGAAATCCCGGCGCCAGATACACCGGGTTCAATCCATTCATCTCTATGGCATGATACACAGACTTGTGGCAATTTCTTGCCACAAGTATCGTATCACCTCTTCGCGTCACACCTGCAACGGCGCTCAGGATTCCCACACTGCTCCCATTAACGAGGAAATGTGTCTCCTCCCCATGGTACACCTTCGCCGCCCGTTCCTGAGCTTCTTTCAGAATCCCGTCCGCATGGTGAAGGTCGTCAAACCCTTCAATCTCCGTAATGTCAATAGCGAAGGCTGGCTCGTCTCCCAGCATATTGAGCCGCCTCTTATGCCCCGGCATATGAAAACCATAGTAATCCGACCTTCCATACTCCGATAGCCTGTCATATAAGCTGCCCATTATAACCTCTTCAGAAGCTCTTCTCTCTCCTTCTCAAATCCCGGTTTCCCAAGAAGCGCAAACATGTTCTTTTTGTAACTCTCCACGCCCGGCTGGTTAAATGGATTCACACCAAGAATATATCCGCTCACGCCGCACGCAAACTCGAAGAAATAGAACAACTGTCCCAATGCGAACTCGTCCTGCTTAGGAATCTTAACCACCAGATTCGGAACATTTCCATCTGTATGGGCAAGCATCGTCCCGTTCATTGCGCTCTTATTGACAAAATCAACCGTCTTTCCTGACAGATAATTCAAACCGTCCAAATCCACCGGCTCTTCTTCAATCACGATTTCCTCTGTAGATTCTTCCACATTCAGAACCGTCTCGAACATGATACGGCTTCCGTCCTGAATGAACTGCCCCATCGAATGCAGGTCTGTAGTAAGGTCAACAGACGCCGGGAAAATTCCCTTCTGATCCTTGCCTTCGCTCTCGCCGTAAAGCTGTTTCCACCACTCGGATACATAATGGAGGCTTGGCTCATAATTGGCAAGAATCTCCACTGCTTTGCCCTTCCTCAGCAAGACATTACGTACTGCCGCATACATTACCGCATCATTCTCCTCATAGGCATCCTTCAACGCATGCTCCCTCGCGTCAGCCGCGCCTTCCATCAGCTTGTCAATATCTGCGCCGCTGACCGCAATCGGAAGAAGCCCAACTGCCGTTAATACGGAGAAACGTCCTCCTACATCGTCCGGTACAACAAATGTCTCATATCCTTCCTCGGTCGCCAGGTTTTTAAGCGCCCCTCTTGCCTTATCTGTGGTCGCATAAATCCTCTTCGCCGCCCCGTCTTTGCCGTACTTTTTCTCAAGCATTCCCTTAAAGATACGGAAAGCAATCGCAGGCTCCGTCGTCGTCCCGGACTTAGAGATGATATTTACAGAGAAATCCCTATCCCCAATTACATCCGTCAGATGCTTTAAGTAGGTGCTGCTGATGCTGTTGCCCACGAAATAGATCTCCGGTGTCTTGCGTATTTCCTTCGATACCATGTTATAGAAATTGTGACGCAGGAATTCAATCGCCGCCCTTGCGCCAAGATAAGAGCCTCCAATACCGATTACCAGAAGAACTTCCGAATCTCCTTTGATTCTTTCCGCAGCTTCCTTAATCCTTGCAAACTCTTCCTTATCGTAATCCACAGGAAGATCAATCCATCCAAGGAAATCATTCCCCGCACCTTCTTTGCCAAGAAGTTCGGCTTTCGCGTTCTCTGCAATCTTCTTCATTGATTCAATCTCATGCTCTGAAATAAATGTCTTTGCTTTAGAATAATCAAATGTAACTCTGCTCATTTTAGGGCTCCTTCCTTCTATGCGGTGAAATCTGCCGCCGGCATGTCTCCCGCTTATTATATGGTAATTTTATACATCTATTATTTTACCAAATCAGACGGCTATAATCAAGCCATAAACTTTTCGGCTCAGCACTTCTAAAAGTAATATTTTTGAGCCAGCCATCTTGCCATGCTTCATATAATTATTTATAATGTAAGAACAATAAAGAGACAATTTCTACATAAGGAGGCACTATATTGTGGGAACAGATGAGAATCCAACCAAAGATAAAGCTACTGCAAATAAGAATGCCGCCAAATCACAAGAAACAACTTTTATTAGTAGAAAAGACCAATTAGTAGAAGAAGCGAGAAGTTTTAATCTTCTAAGCAATGTTTTTATGAGCGTTGCGTTAAACGACATTCCAGCCTGTCAACATGTTATCCGTATTATAACAGGTCTGTCCGACTTGGTTGTGAAGGAGGTAAGGTCACAGCACAGAATTTCAAAAATTACGGCACATGACGCCATCCTTGACATACTGGCAGAGGATAGCCACAGACGATTAGTGAATTTGGAAATCCAAAGAAAAGACACGATTGAACATGCTAGAAGAACCCGATTTTATGCAGCAATGATTGATAGTGAATGTTTACAAAAAGGAAAAGAATATGACCAAATGCCGGATGTCCATATCATATACATTAGTGAGACGGATTTATGGGCGGCAGGAAGAGCTCTCTATAAGGTAGAAAAGAAATTTAAAGGAACAGAAATTACGTATGATGATGGTATCTATGTAACATATGTAAACGCTGAGATAAACGATGGCAGCGATATTGCTAAATTAATGGATTATTTTAAGAAGGCTGATCCAGAGGATATGAGCCAAGGAGATTTGTCCGCAAGAGTCCATTTTTTGAAATGTGAGGAAGGAGGTTATCCGGAAATGTGTGAAGTTTCTGAAAAAATTTATAAGGAAGGGATCATCGAAGGTAAAAAGGAAGGGATCATCGAAGGTAAAAAGGAAGGGATCATCGAAGGTAAGAAGGGAACTGCATTTAATATGAAAAAAAAGGGATATTCAGATGCCATAATTGCAGATATTTTAGAAGTTGGTTTAAATGTTATACAACAATGGTTTGCAGAAATCTCCCCCAATTCCTGACACCTGCTTTAAACAGCGGCGGTATGTCACCTCTTCAATGGTAAACATACCGCCGCAGTCATTATACTCCCAAATCAGGCATCCATAATCAAGCCATAAACTCCTCGAGTATCCTCCTGATTACTACATCCCGGTTCACCTCATCTTCATTTTTTTCTTTTTTCGGCATCCGTTCCTTCTGCAATGTCTGCCGGCTTTGGGTGTTCTTTACTGAGCTTGACGGGGTTGGTGGCTCTGGCGAATCGATTACTATGGAATTCATGGCTTCCCCAGACGACTCTGGAATTGGGATTTCCACAATGTTCTCCCTGCGTTTTTCTCTTCCCTTCGGAGTTTCTATTTCCACCGACTCCTTTTTCCTGGTTTCCGATGCCCGAAATAATTCCGTTCCCTCACCCTGTCCGGGTTCTGGCATCCGAAATGCACTGATTCCGTCATTTTGTTCCGTCCCTTGCCCGCGAAAGCCTCCTCCTTTCCCCTGTGTCGATTCCGCCATGCGAAACGCATTTGCCACTTCGTCAACCCTCAGGTCAGCCGTCCGGAATGCATTGACCTCCTCATTCTCCCCTGTCTCAGGAGCTTGGAAAACCGATTCCCCAGCTTTCAATTCTGCCGCAAGAAATGCGCTGACTGCACTCTGTTTCTGTATCGGCTCATTTGACGCATATATTTTTTCATCTGATAGTTTCTGACTTTTTGCCGCATAGAGGCTGTCGTCCGCCTGCTCAAGATTCCTTACCGCAAATAAATCCTCCGGAGTTTCCTTCTTTCTCACCGCATATGTATCTGCGCCATTGGCCTGCCCATCGGTCGGCATTGCTCCAAACTCCGCTGACGAACCATCCTGCGCCAATACCTTAATTTCTTTCTGGTAAGACTTCTCAAATCTGTGACGGCATACATTTTCCAGAAAATCCACCATATAATTCCGTACTGCCTCTAACTGGTATTTCTCATCTGTCAAAAGATGTACCAGATATACAAATGCAGCAAGCCCTCCTCCGACTGCGCCTGTCTTCCATACTAAATCACTCATCCCATTTACACCGTATTCAAGTCCTGCACCCACTGCTCCGGCAAGCAGGCATAACGCTGCAGCCGCTTTCTCCATTCTCCTCCAGCTGTGGAGACGTAATCCCAGCACCTTATACTCATACAGGTACTTTTCCACAAATACACTCACATTCTCTACTTTGTCACTGACCATGCTGGCGTGTTCAAATTTGGCACGTACCAGGCGCATCAGCGGATGGGTGCTTTTATTCATATTTCCCGCTGCACGTACCAAACGTTTCAAAGAGACGTTAACAATAAATTTACTCATAATCCCTACGGCTGTCAGGATTCCCATTAGCACGAATATCATGTGCCTGTCCAACATTGTTTCTAACATAAAAAGCCCTCCTTCTGAATAGAATTATAACTGAAATTCCAAAGGAGAGCTTAAAAATCGTTCTACAGATTCCGCAATCCGGGATGGGAGAATCTGTCATATCCCAACGGATTGTGAAACCTGTTCTTTCTATATAATTGTCAGCAATTCCTTTACAAGCCTTACACTGTGGGCGATTGCCTGTTGTTCAAAGGTGGGATAGTCTACATGGGCGCTGTTGTCAGCTTTGTCCGAAATGGCACGTATTATGACATACGAAACTTGATTCAGGTATGCCGCCTGGGCGATTCCCGCCCCCTCCATCTCCACACACAAAGGGTGGAAATTCTTGACAATCCGCTCCTTTACCTCCCGGGATGCAATGAACTGATCGCCGCTTGCAATCCTTCCGGTAAATGTGTGAATATCCGGATTCGCCTTCTCGCTCGCCTGTACAGCCTTCTTCACAAGCGTTTCATCCGCCGGGAAAGAAAGCACGTCCATCCGCGGCACCTGCCCAAGGGCATCGCCAAACTCGGAGGCATCCATATCATGATGCAGGGCGTCCGTCGAGATTACCATGTCCCCGATATCAATCTTCGCATCCAGAGAACCGGCAATCCCCGTATTGATCAGGACGTCCACTCCGAATCTATCCACTAGAATCTGGGCGCAGATTCCCGCATTTACCTTGCCAATCCCACTTCTTACGACCACGACCTCCTTGCCGCACAGCATACCCTTACAGAATACCATAGACGCCTTCTCTATGGTTTCCTGAACTTCCATAGCTTCCTTCAATGCCGCAACTTCGTCTTCCATTGCTCCGATAATTCCTATCATTGCCTCGTTATCCTCCTGTATCCATTCATTTTTATGGTTATTATAACGAAAAACGGGGATGATTTCAATTCAAAATGGAAATACTTTGTTCCAAAGGTATACAAAGGTATAAAAATCTTGATACTGCCATTTTAATTGTTTATAATATAGACATTAAATGAGGCATAGTTATTTATGCAGAGGAGAGATGACTTATTTATACAATTCTTGTACTTGAAGACGATTTAGAATTAAATCAAACGATTTGCACAGCTTTACAAAAAGAAAACTATCGTGTATATAATGCTTATACTTGTAAAGACGGACAAGCTATCGCAATCAATCATACCTTTGATTTAGCAATATTAGATATAAATTTGCCTGATGGCGACGGATTTCATTTTTGTAAATGGATAAAAGCACGAAATAATGTTTCGATATTGTTTCTTTCTGCACGAGATTTAGAAGAAGATATTCTAAATGGTTATGAAATAGGAGCAGATGACTATGTGACAAAGCCCTTCTCCATGAAAATTTTGTTAAAGAAAATATCCATTATATTGTCAAGGGAAGTTAAAAAAACAAACATATACGATGACGGTTTTCTAAAGATTGATTTTGAATTAGGAGTTGTACAGATTGAAGAAAAAAGTTGTCCTATTACGCCTACCGAATACCGTATTTTGAAAAAATTGATTGATAATAAAGGACAATTACTAACTTATTCTGTTTTGTTGGATTCCTTATGGGAAGAAGGAATTGAATTTATGGATAAGCATACTCTTGCAGTCAACATTAACCGTTTGCGAAAGAAAATTGAAACAGACAAACATAGTTATATTTCAAACATATACGGAATGGGATATATATGGAAATAATTTACATTCTTATTATTGTGTTGTTCATAGGGATTATTATAAGTCTATTATGGAAAAATCGCTGTCTGAAACACGATATTTATGACTTTACAGAAAAATTAGAAAATAGTTTAAATGAGTTATTAAACAGCAGAAATTTAAACAAAACAATCTGTGAACAAGATGACTTATGGGGCATGGTTTATGAAAAGCTATGTCGTATTTCTGATATGTATACGCATAAAAATCAAGAACTGTTCAAAGAAAAAGAAAATTTAAAAGAGTTAGTTTCTGACATTTCCCATCAAACCAAAACACCTCTTGCGAATATTAAATTATATCAAGAAATGCTTTTCGACAAAGTAAATAAATCAGAAAGCACAGAGCATTTAATAAAAATGAGCAAGCAAGTGGATAAATTGGATTTTCTTCTTCAAAACATGATAAAAATGTCACGATTGGAAACTGGAACAATCAAAATACAGAAATCAAAACAGTTTATAGCAGAAACTCTTGCATTGGCGATTGGAGCAGTTGTTCCAAAAGCAGATAAGAAAAACATTCAGATTCATGTTACATATGATGAAACACTTCAACTTGAGCATGACAAAAAGTGGACAGCAGAAGCTATTTTTAATATTCTTGATAATGCAGTTAAATATACGAGCGTAAATGGCAGTATCAACATAGTCGTAAACAAAGAAACCATTTTCACAAAAATTAGCATTACCGATACGGGAAAAGGGATTCCTTTAGAAAGACAGGGAATGATATTCAACCGTTTTTACCGTGAGCCAGATGTTCATAATACAGAGGGTGTAGGTATTGGATTATATCTGGCACGAGAAATTATCTGTATGCAAAAAGGATATATTGAAGTTGAATCAGAATCAGGAAAAGGAAGTACTTTTCATTTATATTTCCCTAATTAGAACGCATGGAAAAATCACAGTTTTGTGATTTTTTCTTTTTGTGAACAGTTTGTGATTTTTCTATTCTATGATAAAAACAGAAACGGAGGAATGACTATGGAAAATATCATTGTAAAAACAAAGTCTTTAAAAAAGCATTATGAAGTCGGTACTCATACCGTAGTTGCTTTAAACGGAGTGGATTTTGAAGTAAAGGAACGGGAGTTTGTTTCTATTATAGGAAAATCTGGTTGTGGAAAAAGCACTCTTCTTCATATGTTGGGAGGTCTCGATTCTCCTACATCTGGATCAGTAATTGTAGATGGTATAAATCTATCGGAAATGAATCAGGAGCAACTTGCTCTTTTTAGAAGAAGAAAAATAGGTTTTATTTTTCAACAATATAATCTGATTCCAGATTTAAATGTGTATGATAATATATTGTTTCCATTAGAACTTGACGGAGTTAAAGCTGATAAAGAATTTGTACAAGAATTGCTGAAAACACTTCACATTGCAGATAAAACAGAAATGTTTCCCTCTATGCTATCTGGCGGAGAGCAACAGAGGGTTGCTATCGCAAGAGCATTAGCGACTAAACCTGCCATTATCCTTGCAGATGAGCCAACTGGCAATCTTGATACATCTTCCAGCCATGATGTTATAGGACTTTTAAAAATTGTTGCAAGAGAATATCAGCAAACACTAATTGTCATTACACACGATTTGGATATTGCACAAATGGCAGATAGAATAGTTAGATTACAAGATGGAAAATTAGTGGGAGGAAGTGATTCTGATGTTAGCAAACAATAATCGTCAGATAATAAACAAATTAGCTAAAAACACAGTGCGAACAAATAAGCGTCAATTTTCCATTCTATTTGTTACGATTATGTTGTCTGCATTTATGCTTTTTTCTGTTTTTACTGTAGGATTAACTTATTTGGACTTAAGCAGATTACAAAATTCTCGTCTATATGGTTCAGAATGGGACATTGTTATTATGAACGGATTTACGGCAAATCAGAAAGAAACTCTTATCAACAATTCCAAGATTGAAACAGTCGGTGTGCTGTCTTATTGCGGAAATGTAAAAAGCAGTGATATGGATAGTACAGTTAACGCTGCTTTCCTTTGGGGAGATGAAACATATTGGGAAAGTCAAACAAATAATGAAGAATGGGTTTCATTATATAATGGATCAAATAAATATGTTAAGAGTATAAATATTACATGGGGTAATAATTATGCTAGAGAATATGATATTTATGTTTCTCAAAATGGAAGTCAATATGAATTGGCAAATACAGTTACAGATGGTAAAGGTAGTGAAGAAACAGTAGCTATTAATAAAATTTGTAGTTATGTTAAGATTGTTGCCAAATCAGGTAATGGAAGCAATTACCAAGTGAAAGAAGTTGTTTTTAATGAAGGACAATTACTTTCATTAAATAAACCAGTAGAAACAAGTTCTGTATCAACAAATGCTTCTACATTTGTTGGAAGTTTAGCAGTTGATGGTGATTTAGGAACAAGATGGGCTTCATTAAGAGGTGTTGATGATAACTGGATTACTATTGATTTAGAAAAAACTGCACTTATTGATGCAATGGAAATTTATTGGGAATCAGCATGTTCAGATAATTATCAAATTGAAGTTTCTGATGATAATGAAAATTGGACAACTGTCAAAGCATCATTAAGAACAGATGATAGTTTAACTGATAGAATTGTATTTGATGAAACAGTTTCAGCACGTTATGTAAAACTTCATTCATTAAAATCAAGGGTTTTGGATAAGCATTATGGTATAAATATTTATGAAATTAAAATTTATGGAAATTATGTAAAAGAACCAT
>OFGB01000762.1_pt1 | contig 22287 bp, 19 predicted proteins | sample 1521491 | NCBI WGS metagenome assembly OFGB01 (sample SAMEA3504095, study PRJEB24116) | mouse gut metagenome | biome: mouse gut; feature: mouse-associated habitat; material: faeces | place: Denmark | collected 2011
AGATAATTATATCCATCCATCGGTTGCCTTTGAAAACGTCTTTCATAAAATTTACTGTAAAAACTGTATTTATTCTCTTCCGTTATGTTTAAATCTTCTTTCCACTTTATATGCGATTTTTCATTTCTTAGTTGAAGTTCTGCGTCCCACATTGTAACCAGTTCCTGCCCAGATTTTATTCCAGAAGAGAGCGATGCGCCTGCTCCAAGTACAAAACAAAATTTTCTTGGATGAGGACCACTTGACACTTCTTTCATTTCATATATAAATCCTTTTAAAGTTAATTCCTCATAACTCATTCGTATCTCCTTATGTACGCTTCCAACTCCATATGTCACTTTGGAGTCTGCTTTCTTTTGTACTGCTTTTCTTTCGCCAGTATTTACAACTTAATAAGCTCTATATACTTAATATAAATATATTACCACAAAATCTAATTCAATCAAGCAATCTTTCTTTGCCGCTTTCTTCTGCCAGGCTATTTCAGCTGTTCGTTCCTTTAACGCTGATTCCACAAGAAGCGACAGAATATTACTGGACGCATCAACTGTGACCTGCGCTTCTCTGAGCCTTTCTACGCCATAAAAAACCCTTCATTTACTATTTTGGCAATATGGCATAATATGTAATAATTCATTTCACTTTGGAGCACATCCGTCGCAGATATTCCATTGACAATTCCATTCTCTATAATCTCTTCCGTCTGTGGGAAAAAAGCCGCTATTCACTCTAAAACTGTCTGTTCAAAAATATTTGCTTTCATGTTTACTCTGGCAAACTCCATATTATCTATAATTCTTTTGGAAAGATCCTTATCCTTATATCCTGACAATCACAGTTTTTATTGATCCGTTGAATATTCTGTATAAATACACACCTTATAAAAGCTTTTACCCCGGCAGACTATCCCTCACACACAGCGCCCCATACCCCACCTGCGGATTCGGATACTCTGTAAACCCCGGCAGTTTCTTTGCGCCGTAAGTAAGCCTTCACCTTCTCTCCATACAAATAAGCGTCATTTCCCTTCACAATCCCCCATTCCATCATGAGAGCCGTGCTGCCCGTTACAAAAGGCGTTGCAAAAGAAGTTCCTGTGAATTGTGCATAGCCGCCGCCTACGGCCGCGGCGGTTACATTTACTCCCGGCGCCACGAGGTCCGGCTTCACCAGATTGGTTTCTCTTGTATATCCTCTTCCGGAAAAGTCTGCGTAGGCGAAGGTAAGCGCGTTGTAAGCTCCTACCGTGATTACTCTGCCTGCGGCGGAGGGGATTGTGAGTGTCGTATGATCTGTGGGAAATAAGAATCCGGTTCCCTTGTTCAGTACATTTTCGCTTGGAAGCCACAATTCAAATGATCCGTTCACCACTTTGCGGGGGTTCAGGATCAATCTCCACACTCCGCCCATCACATAAGTATCTTTCGGAAGAAGGTCGATATAGATCTCCTGGGCCGTACTATAGGGGCTGGGTTCTCCGTAATATAACAGGATTTCTGTCTGTCCTACCGAGAATCTCTGAGAACCCAGTATCTCCTGGATTGGGCCGACCGTAACGCCTGCGGGGGTCATCAGGGAGATATCCACGACATCCGTATATTCTTTCCAGATCTGTATGCTGAAAGCGGTCTGGTTGTTCTGTACTGCCAGTTGTATGATTTCTTCCTTTCCCTCCTGCATCTCGCCGGACGTATGTCCCGCGCTGGAAGCTTCATTTCCGGAACCGATACAGATGCAGCTCTTCCAGATATTGGATATATCGTCAATAAAGCGTTCCAGCAGAGAGGTGCCGTCATGTGAACCGTAGGTATTGCCAAAACTGATATTTACGGCTACCGGCATCCGAAGTTCCAGCGCCTTTTTAATCACATAATCGATTCCCTGCATAAGTTCGGTTGTCCTTGGAAAACCGTCTTGTCTCGGGCTTCCAAGCTTTACCACCAGAAGATTACTTTTCGGGGCGACTCCGGCATACCTTCCTTTGCTGTTCCTTCCGTTGCCCGCGGCGACTCCGGCAACGGCCGTTCCATGCCCGGAGGTGTCGATGCTTGGAACAAGCTGTCTCCTGTCAGCCAATGTTGTCTTTTTAAGGGCTTCATTGATCTGTTCCGCCGTGTATTCCGCCCCTGCGGCGTATCCCTGCGGCGGAGTTCGGCCTTCTCCGGGAGCAAGGGACTGGTCCCACAGCGCAAGAATCCGTGTGGTTCCGTCCTCATTACGGAAATCCGCATTTTCATAGTCTATTCCGGAATCAATGACTGCTACAAGAATATCCTGACCAAATAACGACAGGCGGGCGTCCTGCTGCACGGTATCGATGCAGGAGACCCGTCTTCCGTTTGCGACCTGGAAGAATAATCTTTTTGGTTTTTCTATGTACTCGATTTCCGGAATCTGTGTAAGCTTGTCGATCATTGATTCCTTAATTGTGATAACGGCGTATTCATTCTGCAGTTCTACTGTCCGGGAAGCCAGCGCCCGCACGGATTCAAGGCTTCCGGAATATTTTATGATCAGATCCCATTCTTTTTCTTCCTGGTCATATCCGACATCCAGTTCCAGTGACTTTGCCCGTTCTTCCGGTGTGGCGTCCAGCGCCAGGTTTAATAAATTCTCAATCTTCTGACTTGCCATAGAATCTCTCCTCTGAAAATTTTTAATTTGTGCGGTTGAAAATCTGTTATGATGCACGGATAGAATAGCTATGTAAATAATATCCTTCGTTGCAGTGTATTTCAGTAGGAGTATGTTTTATTCGTTACTTTTCGCACATCTGCCGGCATACGGAAGAAAACCTTAATGTCGGGCGTTGTAAAAGGAGTTTTCTATGTTATACTGATAATATAAGTTTGTCAGATCAGAGGCAGAGTTTTATGATAAGGGAGAAGCAAAATGTTAGAATCTAAAGTATTGTTGATAGAGGATGATCCGGCGATTGTAGAGAACTTATCGGCTTATTTGAAAGAAGAGAGATTTGAAGTGACGGCAGTGGACGGGCAGAGCAAGGCTCTTGAGCAGATAGAAGCAGACCGTCCGGATATTATCCTGCTGGACGTGACTCTTGCGCAGGGAAACGGCTATAGTACCTGTACGGCGATCAAGGCGGACTATGATATTCCCATTATATTTCTGACAGCGTTGGGAGATGAGTTCTCCGTGGTTACCGGGCTGGATATGGGGGCGGACGATTATATCAGCAAGCCTTTCCGGCCGCGGGAGCTGGTTTCAAGGATGCGCTCCGTATTAAGGCGGACAGGGAAGTCCGGCGGTGCGGTGAAGGTGGGTGATCTGAAGGTAGATATGGAGAAGGGCGTCGTACTTCGGGCGGGAGAAGAGCTGTTCCTTTCGGCTTTGGAGTATCGGCTTTTTCTTGTATTCCTGAACCATCGGGGAAAGATCCTGTCCCGGGGACAGCTATTGGAGGAGATATGGGACGTAGCGGGGGAGTATGTCAATGATAATACTCTGACCGTATATATCAAGAGGTTACGGGATAAGATCGAACGGGATCCTCAGAATCCGGAGATCATTAAGACGGTAAGAGGGATGGGATATCGGATGGAGGTATAGCATTGAACAGACGTAATCGGGGAAATGGAATGGAGGAGCGGTATCATGTGGATATTTCGTAACAGAGAATTTACAGGACAGATGATCAGATCTGTTGCCGGGACGATTGTGCTTATTGTAGCCGCCGAGATACTCGGGGGAAGGAACGCTGCATTCGCGGCGTTCTTTTGCAGTATATTTTGGTGTATACAACACCTTTGGGAAATGAACAGAAGATATTGTGAGATGCGCAGGTTTGCCGGACAGATTGATGAACTTCTTCACGGAAGCGACGTTCCGGAATTCAGGCATTTCCGGGAGGGCGACCTGGAGATACTCCGGGACGAGATCAGCAAGATGACTATCCGGTTAAAGGAGCAGTCTGCTCTTCTTAAGAAGGATAAGACGTCCCTTGCAGACGCCCTTGCAGATATCTCTCATCAGATACGGACTCCGCTTACGTCTCTGAATATCCTGTTGGAACGGCTTAAGAGTCCGGAACTGGATATTGAGACGAGAAGACGTCTCCTGCGGGAGGCGGAGGGACTGCTTGCAAAGATGGAGTGGCTGATGACGGCGCTTCTCAGGATGTCCAAGCTTGAGACCGGAACGATTTCCCTTAAGAAGGAAAGGATTCAGATGCAGGGATTTATAGCAGAAGCCGTCTCGCCCTTTGAGCTTGCCATGGAGATTCATGGCAAGGAATGTATGATCAGCGGAACAGAAGGGAAGGAATTCACAGGGGATTATGCATGGACGCTGGAAGCGGTACAGAATGTGATTAAGAACGGACTGGAGTATACGCCGGACGGAGGGATGCTGACGATCTGCTGCGAGGAGAATCCGCTCTATACGGAGCTTCGGATCACGGATTCAGGGGCGGGGATCCCTAAGGCGGATCTTCCGCATCTGTTTGAGAGATTCTATAGAGGCAAGAACGCCGGACGAGACAGCTTCGGAATCGGGCTTGCGCTGGCGCAGATGATACTGTCGCGGGAAAACGCGGTCATCCGTGCGCAGAACGCGGCCGAGGGCGGCGGACAATTTCAGATACGATTTTATAAGACGATGATATAAAGTGACAGAATTGTTATGAAAGAGTCACGGAAGGGTCATATGGGAAGGTTATACTTGTAGATACATCAGGGAGAGACGCAGAACATGAGCTGATATATCAAGACCCTGAGAGTATGGATCAAGAAGGTGAGGAAAATGGAAATATTGAGGATTGAGGATCTTCGGAAAGTATACGGAGAGGGTGAAAACAGGGTACATGCGCTGGACGGGGTATCGTTTTCGGTGAACCGGGGAGAGTTCCTCTCAATCGTGGGCTCTTCCGGATCAGGCAAATCTACGCTTCTGCATCTGATCGGCGGAGTAGACCGTCCGACTTCCGGAAAGGTAACTGTAGGCGGAATCGACGTCTATGCACAGAACGAGGAGGAGCTGGCGGTCTTCCGCAGGCGGCAGGTAGGGCTGATCTATCAGTTTTACAACCTGATCCCTGTGCTGAACGTGCGGGAGAATATGGCGCTTCCGGTGCTGATGGACGGAAGGAATGTCAATGAGAAACGTATGGAAGAGCTGCTGGAGCTGTTGAAGCTGAAACAAAGAGAAAAGCATCTTCCCAACCAGCTCTCCGGAGGACAGCAGCAGAGAGTTTCGATCGGCAGGGCGCTTTTGAACGCGCCGGCGCTTCTTCTGGCCGACGAGCCCACGGGCAATCTGGACAGCGAGAACAGCCGTGAGATCATGAAACTTTTGCGCTATTCTAATGAAGTATATCAGCAGACGGTTATCGTGATCACCCATGATGAAGACGTCGCGCTTCAGGCCGACAGGATTATCGCCCTGGAGGATGGGCGTATTGTGAAAGACGAGGTGATCCGCAGATGAACATTTTCTCGAAGATAACCGCGAAGACGATGGGGGCGAACCGCGTCCGGACGATTGTAACAATCATCGGGGTAGTCTTATCTACGTCTATGATCACGGCAGTTGCGACATTCGGAACCAGTTTTCAGAGATTCCTGGTAAATTACAGTATTGAACACACCGGAAATTGGCATGTGGCGGCCAGCGGGTTCGAATCAGATCAGACGAAGGAGTTGGCGGAGCATGAAGACGCGGCGAATGCGGCGGAGATAAAGATCCTGGGATATGCCTGGTTTGACCCGGTAACAGAGAGATCGCCGGACGTACCTTACTTATATGTGCGGGCATTGTCCGAGGAAGCGCTTGATATGCTGCCGGCAGAGATGAAGGAGGGACGTATGCCGGAGACGGAGGATGAAATTGCAGTGCCGGATTTTCTTATGGCAAATGAAGATCCGGACCGTCAGACGAAGATCGGAGATACGCTGACGTTAGAGTTGGGCGAACGCTCTTACCAGGGAGAACGGCTGGGGCAGAGCAATCCGTATATGGGTGAAGGATTTGAAGGCAACGAGACGTTTACTCCAACAGGAACCAGGACCTTCACGGTGGTAGGAATCTATTCCTCCTGGCCGGACAGGTCATACGGAGGGTCAGGCTACGACGTGCTGGCAGGTCCCACAGAGATGGAGACGGCGTACCAGGATGTGTTTATAGAGTTGAAAAATCCCCGCAGTGTGTACGACTTTGCGAAAGAGAATCTGTCAATGGAGAGCGGGAGCGTTTTGTATAACGAAAGCCTTCTGCGATGGCTCGGGATTGCGGATAACTCGAATCTGACGGTTGTGATGGGAGGACTTCTGGCGATTCTGATCGCTGTGATCATGGCCGGCTCCATCACATTGATCTACAATGCATTTTCAATCTCTCTTCGGGAGCGTACAGTGCAGTTTGGTCTTCTTTCTTCCATCGGCGCGACGAAGAGACAGCTTCGGACCGCCATGCGGTATGAAGCGTTCTTTGTGAGCGCGGTGGGTATTCCGCTGGGTATTCTGGCCGGTGTCGGCGGCATCGGTGTGACGCTTCACTTTATCGGCGTCGGACTGACACGCTGGATTCACGGAACGGAGAAGGGTATTCCGCTGTATGTGCCGGTTTGGGCCGTAGCGGCGGCGGCAGTCATCGCATTCGCGACGATTATGCTTTCGGTGTGGATACCCTCCAGGAGGATTCGGAAGATTACCCCTATGGAGGCGATCCGCTCCAGTGCAGATATCCGGGTCAGGCCGGGCGAGGTTAAGTCGGGGAAATGGGTATCCGCGATTTTCGGGCTGGAAGGAATGATGGCTTCGAAGAACTATAAACGGGACCGGCGGAAATACCGGGCAACGGTAATCTCCCTTACGATGAGCATCGGACTGTTTACGGCGGCGGGCTTATTCAACATGTATCTGTTGGAGACAGGGGCGTTCGTACTGGAGGCGCCGGATACAGATCTTGAATATGGAATCTACAGCGACGTGGAACAGCATGAAGAGGAAGTGGAAGCAATCCTTGAACGTACGGAAGGAATTCGTTCTGTAACAAAGCATTATCATGGATCTTTATTCTTCAAGGCGTCAAAGGAGTGGAATGACAGGGAATTCCTGGATATTTATATTCAGGAATTTGCAGAAGAGGGTAAAACGGCAGAAAATGCAGATTCAGAACCGGGAAATACAGGCGCAGAGCCGGATGACGCAGGTCAGGATATGGGAAACAGTACGGATCAGAAGGGCGGCACGCAGGTCTGGCTGAATGCGACGATGGTTGTCTTAAGCGACCGGGATTTCGAGCGCTTCGCGAAGGAGCAGAAGGTGGATGTATCGGACTATCAGGACAGCGACCATGTCAGGGTAATATATCTGAATGCGGCAAGGCAGTTTAACCCGGAGACGGAGCGCTATGAGAAGAAAGAAATCTTCCCTGAAGGAACGGAGGGTATGTACCAGGCGGGATATGTCCGATATAGCGAAGAAAGCGACTGTGATTTTATAGAGGAGACGATAGAGATCGAACTGTCAGACGCGGCGGAGGATGTTCCGGATTCTTTCGAGGAATACAGGAACCGCGGCGTGGTGGTATTCCTCCCGGAGAGTATGTATCAAAGATTCAGGGCAGATTTTCCGGAAGAAAGTCTGAACGCCGCCTACGGGATCCAATGTGAGAATCCGGCGGAGACATACCAGGATCTGGAGAAAAAGTTTGACGAGCAGGAACTCTCGGGCAGCGGATACCTGGTGAATAAAAGGGAAGAATATGAGACGGATCAGAATACGATCATAGCGATTAAAGTTCTGACGTACGGCTTTGTGATACTGATATCCCTGATTGCAGTGGCCAACGTATACCACACGATCTCCACGAATCTTATGCTTAGGCGTAAGGAATTCGCTATGCTCAGGTCGATGGGAATGTCTCCGAAGGGATTTCGTAAGATGATGAATTACGAGTGTCTGATTTACGGTATCCGTTCGATGCTCTATGGCCTTGTGATTACGATATTAATCAGCGCGGCGCTTAACAGGAGCCTCGGGGCGGGGGCCGACGTAGAATTCCTGATGCCATGGGGATACATTCTTGCAGCCGTGGCCGGAGTATTCACAGTCGTATTCCTGACCATGCTGTATACGATGAGCGTAATCAGGAAGAATAATATCGTGGAAGAATTGAAGATGAATTAAATGTGATCATTTCAGTACATTGGAGTGACCGTTGAGTACAAAGCTCTTGAAATCCTATGAAGGAGGAATAGAATGGCATTATAGCATCTGATGCATAAGTTTTAGAAGATTAGGAGGAAGATTATGGGACCGATTTCAGGAGTGAATGACAGACAGACCGATCCGTATCTGCAATGGAGTAAACAAGTAGAAAAGAATGCATCCAGAGCGGGAATGGTAAGAGCAGAAGAGAATTCTCAGGATTCTCGGGATGTAAAAGGAGAAGAGAAGGGAAATAATCGGACGGAAGGTGTAAAGAATGATTCGGCGCGGCGTACGAGGGACGAATATATTCCGGAGACGAAAGGGGATGCGGACTCAAAGCGTGCAGAGAGTGAGAAATCAGGGATGTACAGGGGCAGTACCGATAAGGTCGACCGTGAGATCGCGAAACTCAAGCGTCATAAAGTGGAGCTGGAAAGTATGCTGAGTACGGAAAAGGATGAGAGAAAGATTCAGGAATTAGAAAGACAGCTTAGCCAGGTAGAAAGAGAGCTAAGTCAGAAAGATAACGACACATATCGGAAGCAGCATATGGAGATGACAAAGATCCAGGGCTTTTGAATCTGCCGTCGGATGATCTGTATAATATAAAAAACCCACACTCTGTTCAAAAGAAGAATATTGAACAGAGTGTGGGTTTTTTACCGCAATATTTTCACACAATCATCATAGTTTTCTGTTATACTATATACAAAAACTGTCGGGACGGAGGCTGATGGTATGGACAGGATTAAGATATTAGTGGTGGATGACGAGAGCAGGATGCGCAAACTGGTCCGGGACTTCCTGGAACGGGAAGGTTTTTGGGTACTGGAAGCGGGAGACGGACTGGAAGCGATGGATTTATTCTATCAGGATAAAGAGATAGCGCTTATGATTCTGGATGTGATGATGCCGAAGATGGATGGATGGCAGGTGTGCAGAGAGGTGCGTCAGACGTCCGGAATACCGATTATTATGCTGACGGCGCGTTCGGAAGAGCGGGACGAGCTGCAGGGTTTTGAACTGGGAGTAGACGAATATATCTCTAAGCCTTTCAGCCCGAAGATCCTTGTGGCGAGGGTTACGGCCATCCTGAGGCGTTCCCATGCGCTGGATGCCGGGCAGTCGGTTGACGCCGGAGGAATCAGTATCGATAAGGCGGCGCATCAGGTGAAGATAGACGGTAAGGAGATAGAGCTTAGTTATAAAGAATTCGAGCTTTTATCGTATTTTATCGAGAACCAGGGGATCGCGCTGTCCAGGGAGAAGATCCTGAACAATGTGTGGAATTATGATTATTTTGGAGATGCCCGGACGATCGACACACATGTGAAAAAATTGCGGAGCAAGCTGGGGGAGAAGGGCAATTATATCAGGACAATCTGGGGAATGGGTTATAAGTTTGAGGTGGAATAAGATGAGGCGTTCAGTCAAACGGCAGATGATTACGGTGTTCCTGGGGCTTCTGGTATCTCTTATAGCGGCGCTTTTCATTATCAATGTCCGATTTCTGGAACCATATTATATCGGGAATAAGAAGACGCAGTTTATCGAGATGTATCATATGCTGAACCAGGCGGTCGAGAACGGATCGCTGGATAATACGGATAAATCAGGAGAACTGATCTTTATGGCGGAAAAGAGTAATATCTCTTTTCTGGTACAGGATAGTTCCGGCGTGTTCTACACGAATGTGCATGACCAGGAGCAGTTAAAGAATCAGCTCCTGGGATACCGGCTGAATCAGGCGCAGAAGACGGGAAAAGTACTGGAAAGTACGGATCAATATCAGATTACCCAGTCCTGGAGTCCGTGGAATCAGACGGATTATGTGGAGATGTGGGGAAGTCTTGAGGGCGGAAGCCAATTTCTGCTTCGAAGTCCCCTGGAGAGCATCAAGGAGAGCGCGGAGATTTCGAACCGTTTCCTGCTTTCTATCGGAAGCATACTGATTCTGGTAGGAATAATCTCGGTCTGGTACTTTTCAAAGCGTCTTACGGACCCGATTCTGGAGCTCGCCCTTTTATCGGAGCGGATGGCGGATCTGGATTTTGAAGCCAAGTATACCAGCGGCGGAAATGATGAGATCGGAGAGCTGGGGGCGAATTTTAACCGGATGTCGGAGAAGCTTGAGAGCACGATCTGCGAACTGAAAAGCGCGAATAACAGGCTGAAAGAGGATATCGAGCAGAAAGAAAAGCTTGAAAAGATGCGCAATGACTTCCTGGGAAATGTTTCTCATGAACTGAAGACGCCCATTGCGTTGATCCAGGGGTACGCGGAAGGATTGAAAGAAGGGGTGAACGACGATCCCAGGGACCGGGAATTCTACTGTGACGTCATTATGGACGAAGCGGCGAAGATGAATCAGATGGTCAGAAATCTGCTGACGTTGAATCAGTTGGAGTTTGGGGATGAAGATATTGTATTTGAACGGTTTGATCTGACGGAGCTTATCAGAGGAATTCTGCAGAGCATGGAGATCCTTGCGGAACAGGATGGGATCCGGGTGATATTCCGGCAGGAGAAGAGCGTCTATGTGTGGGCGGACGAGTTCAAGGTGGAGCAGGTAGCGCGCAACTATGTAAGCAACGCGTTCCACCATGCAGATAAAGAGAAAGTAGTGGAAGTAAGGATACGGACGGAAGGGAACAAGGCAAGAGTGACGGTGTTCAATACAGGAGCGCCGATTGCCGAAGAAGACGTCGGGCATATATGGGAAAAATTCTATAAAGCGGACAAGGCGCATACCCGCGAGTACGGCGGAAACGGGATCGGATTGTCTATTGTGAAAGCGATTATGGAATCTTTCCATCAGAAGTATGGAGTAAATAATTACGACAACGGTGTTGAATTTTGGTTTGAACTTGATGTACAATGAGCAGGAGAATAAGAGGAGGGGCTGCAAAAGTGATAGCGATACTTGACTATGATGCCGGTAATATTAAGAGTGTGGAGAAGGCTATGCTGCTGTTGGGGCAGGATGTGACGGTTACGCGGGAGAGAGAGAGGATTCTTAAGGCGGATAAGGTGATACTTCCCGGTGTCGGGGCATTTGGAGATGCGATGGGGAAGATACGTCAGTACGGACTCTATGAGGTGATTCATGAAGTGGTGGAGCAGGGGACGCCGTTTCTTGGGATATGCCTGGGCTTGCAGCTTTTATTTGAGCGGAGCGAAGAGTCGCCGGGAGTGGAAGGGCTTGGGATCTTGAAGGGGGAGATTCTGCGGCTTCCTGATACGCCGGGGCTTAAGATTCCGCATATGGGATGGAATTCCCTGGAATTCAGGAATAACGGAAGGTTGTTTGAGGGCCTGCCGCAGGAATCATATGTGTATTTTGTGCATTCTTATTATCTGAAGGCTGCGGACGAGGGGATCGTAACGGCGGCTGCAGAATACGGTACGCAGATTCATGCGTCTGTAGAACAAAATAATATCTTTGCGTGTCAGTTTCACCCGGAAAAGAGCAGCGACGTGGGTATTCGGATACTTAAGAATTTTATATCCATATAGCATATATATGGAACGGTGCAAACATAGAAAGGACGGAGAGAAAGAATGCATACAAAGAGGATTATACCATGTCTGGATGTGAATCGCGGGCGGGTGGTTAAAGGAGTGAATTTTGTAGATCTTAAGGATGCGGGAGATCCGGTGGAAATCGGACGGGCGTATGACAAAGCCGGCGCAGACGAACTGGTATTCCTGGATATCACGGCTTCTTCCGATGCGAGAGGAACGGTTGTGGATATGGTTCGTAAAGTGGCGGAGACAGTATTCATACCGTTTACGGTAGGCGGAGGTATCCGGACGGTTGATGATTTCAAGGTATTGTTAAGGGAAGGAGCGGATAAGATCTCCATCAATTCTTCGGCGATCAATACTCCCGGATTGATCAGCGACGCGGCGGATAAGTTCGGCAGCCAGTGCGTGGTGGTGGCGATTGACGCGAAGCGCAGGGCTGGCGGAGACGGATGGAATATCTACAAGAACGGTGGACGGATCGACGTGGGTATCGATGCGCTGGAATGGGCGGAGAAAGTAGAGAAGCTTGGCGCGGGGGAGATTCTTCTTACGAGTATGGACTGCGACGGTACGAAGTCGGGGTATGATCTGGAGCTTACCCGGGCCGTGGCGGACGCGGTGTCGATTCCGGTTATAGCGTCGGGAGGAGCGGGAACGCTCGGGCATTTCTATGAGGCGTTGACGGAAGGCGGCGCGGACGCGGCTTTGGCGGCGTCTCTCTTCCATTATAAAGAGCTTACGATCAATGAAGTAAAGGAATATCTCCGGGAGAAAAAAGTTCCGGTTCGGCTGAGTATATGATGATGGCATAGAAGTTGTTGAACTATACCAGAAAGGGGGAGGGAGGATGAACGGAGTTGGTTTTGGCGGACCGGTAATGAATTACTTACGGGAACTTAATCTGGTCTCGATTCTGTTCAGGATCTTTTTGTCTGTTCTGATCGGTGGATTCCTGGGGATGGAGCGCGGGAAGAAGAATCGTCCGGCGGGGCTTCGGACTTACATTCTGGTGTGTCTCGGATCGGCGCTGGTGATGATGACGAATCAGTATGTGTATCTGATTTATCAGACAGGCGATCCGACGCGCTTGGGAGCGCAGGTGATCAGCGGAGTCGGTTTTCTCGGAGCAGGGACGATTATACTGACCGGAAGGAATAAGATCATGGGGATCACCACGGCGGCAGGGCTGTGGACAGCGGCCTGCAGCGGTCTGGCAATCGGGGTTGGATTCTACGAAGGCGCGGTATTGGGCGGTATCGTGATCGCGTTTACAGTATCCGGTATGTTGAAATTTGATATCTGGCTGCGAAAGAAGTCGAAGTATTTGGAGCTGTATATTGAATATAATGCGGAAAAAGGAGCGTTCAGCAGTTTTCTGCAATACGCCAGGGAGCATCAGTTTGACGTCAAAAATATTCAGATCAGTAAAGGCTACATGTGGCAGAATTCGGAGGGAATGCAGCGGACGCTTAGTTATATTGTGACGGTTTCCAGCCAGGTTCACCGCACGCATTCGGAGATGATCGAGGTACTGGCGCATGAGAAAGGAGTCCAGTTCATCGAGGAATTATAGTTTCTAACTTTTCCTTGACCATGTCGTGTACAGCATGATAGAGTAAGATAAGTACATTAGTGGGATTAGGAGGAAATGAGAGATGAAAAAAAGTAACCCGGCAGCATTGGCGCCTATCGGCGTGTTTCTGGTCTTGTATCTGGGACTGGGAGTTTTATTCGAGTATGTATTGAAGATACCTATGGGATTCTATAATATTCCGATCGTAGTCGCCTTTCTTGCGGCGATTCTGGTGGCGTGTTTTCAGAACAGAGAGGTAAGTTTTGACGGCAAGTTGGAGATTATGGCGCAGGGGATGGCGGATAAGAATATCATAACTATGCTGCTGATCTTCCTGACGGCCGGAGTTTTTGTAGGGGTTGTCGGCAGAAGCAGTGCGGAGAGCGTCGCTTATTTTATGCTTTCTTTGATACCGGCAAGATTCTCGGTGGCGGTGCTTTTTGTAGTCGCCTGTTTTGTGTCTACCGCGATGGGGACTTCGGTGGGGACGATTACATTGATTACTCCGATTGCGGTGACGGTGGCGGAGGCGTCGGGGTTCAGCCTTCCGCTTTGTATCGGTTCGGTTATGGGCGGAGCGATGTTCGGCGATAACCTGTCTTTTATCTCTGATACGACGATTGCAGCATGTAACGGACAGGGATGCGCCATGAAGGATAAGTTTCGGGAGAATTTCGGAATTGCGTTCCCGGCGGCGGTTGTTACTCTGGTATTGATTCTTGTGCTGTCTCTGCGTATGGATTTAAGCGGAGCAGTGGCGCAGGATTACAATCTGATTCAGATTATACCTTATGTTCTCGTATTGGTTGGCGGAATTGTAGGAATTAATGTATTCGTAGTTCTGCTGGTGGGTATTGTATCCGGTTCGGTGATTATGCTTGCAACAGGGCAGACGGCTCCGACGGACCTGCTTGCTAATATGGGCTCCGGCGTATCGGGAATGTTCGAGACTTGTATGGTGGCGGTTCTGGTAGCGGCGATGTGCGCTCTGATTCGGGAATACGGCGGATTTGAAGCGTTGTTGTCGGCGATTCGGCGTGTTTTCAAGGGAAACAAGGGCGGACAGTTAGGAATGGGACTTCTTGTCTGCGCTATGGACGTTGCGACGGCGAATAATACGGTGGCGATCGTCATGGCGAATCCGATTGCGGGCGAGATGGCGCAGGAGTACGGCGTTACGCCGAAAAAGGCGGCTTCTTTGCTGGATACGTTTTCCTGCATTTCACAGGGGGCGATTCCTTATGGAGCACAGATGCTGGTGGCGATCTCGGCGGCAAGTGAGATGGGATTTGAGATTACGGCGTTTGATATCCTTCCGAATCTGTTCTATCCCGGACTGCTGTTGATCAGTTCTCTTGTCTTTATTTTCTTTATTCCGGCGAAGCAGCGAGCCGAGTAGTTATGTCTGTATGTATATTTGGCATGGCGGAAGGATGAATAGTATCTGGGAAAAGAATGGTATGGTAATATACGAAAAAGATAAGAACGAGGTGTTAAAGATATGGCGGCAATTAATAATGACTGGTTGGAAGCGTTGAAAGAGGAGTTTCGCAAGCCTTACTACAGGAAGCTGTTTGAGACTGTTAATCAGGAGTATGGGACAAAACAGGTATTCCCGCCTGTGGATGATATATTCAATGCGTTTCATTTGACTCCGTTACATAAAGTCAAAGTAGTGATCCTGGGACAGGATCCGTACCATAATCACGGACAGGCGCACGGGCTGTGTTTTTCCGTAAAGAAGGGTGTGGAGATTCCGCCCTCCCTTGTCAATATCTACCAGGAACTGAATGATGATCTGGGATGCCGGATACCGGACCACGGATGTCTGACTAAATGGGCCGAGCAGGGTGTTCTGATGCTGAATACGGTGCTTACGGTGCGGGCGCATCAGGCGAACTCTCATCGGGGGATTGGATGGGAAGAATTTACGGACGCAGCGATCACGGCGTGTAACGGTCAGGACCGTCCTATCGTATTTATTCTGTGGGGGGCGCCGGCGCAGCGCAAGGCCAAGATGCTGACGAATCCGAAACACCTGATTCTGAAGGCGCCGCACCCAAGCCCGTTATCGGCCTACAGAGGATTCTTTGGAAGTAAGCCCTTCAGCCAGACGAATGCGTTCCTGACGGAACAGGGATTGGAGCCGATAGACTGGCAGATTGAGTAAACGGAGGTTTGTTATGGGGAAACGGTATGATCTTATAATTATTGGCGCCGGCCCGGGGGGATATGTGGCGGCGAAAAAAGCGGCAAAGTTAGGTATGTCGGTTGTCATCGTGGATAAGGGAGACGTAGGGGGCACATGTATCAACCGGGGGTGTATTCCGACAAAAGCTCTCATCTATACGGCGACGTTGTATCGGGATATGAAAGAGTGCGGGAAATTCGGATTATTTGCCGAAGAGGTAGGATTTGATCTGCAGAAGATCTTTGAATATAAGGATCTGTCTGCGGCAAGAATGAGGGAAGACCTTGAACGGGAGTTTGACGAGCTTGGAATAACGTTTGTCCGGGGAATGGCAACGATTCAGAGCGACAGGCAGGTGCGGGTGGCAAAAGACGGCGGCGAGACGGAATATCTTACGGGAAGATATACTCTGATTGCGACAGGGGCAAAGGCGCGTACGGTGGATATTCCGGGAATGGATCTCCCGGGAGTCATGACCAGCGAGGAATTGCTGACGTCAAACACGAGCGGATACAGAAGTCTTCTGATTCTTGGAGGAGGCGTGATCGGTATTGAATTGGCGACAGTGTTCAATGCTCTTGGCGGAAATGTGACTATTGTTGAGGTGTCGGACCGGCTGCTTCCTAATATGGACAGAGAGTTTTCGGATGCATTGGAAGAGATTCTCACAAATCGGGGGATTGAGATACATAAGGAAAGTATATTGGAAGAGATCACGAAAAAGGACTGCGGTTTACGCTGCCGTTATGTATGCCATGGAAAGAATCAGAAGGCGGATGTGGACGCAGTGCTGGTATCTGTGGGAAGAACGGCGAATACGGAAGGGCTGTTTGACCCGGACGTACCGATCCGGACAGAACGGGGAAGAATCGTGGTGGATGATTTCTTCTCTACAAACATTCCGGGGGTGTATGCGGTGGGCGACGTGGTCGGACAGGTTCAGTTAGCGCATGTTGCTTCTGCTCAGGCCACTTATGTGGTGGAGAGAATGAACGACGTTCCGGCGTCCGTAATTGTCGAGATGGTGCCGAGCTGTCTGTTTGTGCCGATTTCTATCGTACCCAGTTGTCTGTATACGGATCCGGAGATCGCGTCGGTAGGGCTTACGGAGGAAGAGGCGCGAAAGAAAGGCGTGCCGGTCCGGTGCGGCAGATATGTGATGGATGGGAATGGACAGTCGATCATTTCGAAGGAAGAGCGCGGAGTGATCAAGATTTTATTTGCGGCGGACAGCGACGTGATTCTGGGCGCGCAGCTTTTATGTCCCCGGGCGACGGATATGATCGGAGAGCTGGCGACGGCGATTGCCAACGGTTTAACTTCTGCACAATTGATGTATGCGATGCGGGCGCATCCGACTTACAATGAGGCGATCTCCTGCGCGGTGGAGAACAGCCGGTAAGAAGTTTTGTAAAGGATATTGAGATGGAAGAGATAACATATGAATGGATTCGTTCTCACCGTAAGACAAGTGTGATCCAGGTCAGAGAAGACGGCAGAGTGATTGTGCGTACGCCTTATTTTGTATCCCGCGGGGAAGTGGAGCGATCTATAGAAGAGAGGATGGACTGGATACGGAAGAATCAGGAAAAGCTTAAGGAAGCAAGCAGACAGAAGACGGTGATCACAGAAGAGATGCGGAAAGACGGCGTGAAGAAAGCGCTGAAATTGATTCCGGAACGCGTTGAATATTTTGCCGGTCTTATGGGGGTTTCTTACGGAAGAATCACCATCCGGGAGCAGAAGACGAGATGGGGAAGCTGCAGCTGCAAGGGTAATCTGAATTTTAACTGGAAGCTTATGTTAATGCCCCCTGAGATTTTGGATTATGTGGTGGTGCATGAATTGGCCCATAGAAAAGAGATGAACCATTCCAGAGATTTCTGGAAGATTGTGGAGCAGGTGCTGCCGGATTATCAGGAGCGCCGGAAGCGTCTGCGTGAATTGGCGTAGATGCAGAATCGAAGATGATGAGAAGAAAGGCGGGAATTACGTGGAGAAACCATACTTTCCCTTGTTTGTGGATCTTTCAGAGAAAAGTATCCTGGTGGCAGGCGGCGGAACCATTGCGACAAGAAGGGTGGACACGCTTCTGGAATTCGCAGGCCGTATAACGGTGGTTGCGCCGAAGGCGACCGACAGGATCGTGCAGCTAAGCCGGGAGGATAAGATCTGCTGGGTCAGAGATATATACCGGAGGAAAATGATAGACGGAGCGGATATTGTACTTGCGGCGACGGACGACCACGAGTGTAACAATCAAATTGCGGCGGACTGCAGGGCGCAGGGTATTCTGGTAAACACATGTCATCGAAAAGACATGTGTGATTTTTATTTTCCGGGTATTATCCGCCGGGAGAACCTGGTGATGGGCTTCTCATCCGGCGGGCAGGATCACCGGAAAATCAAAGAAATCCGGGAGAAAGTAGAAAATATATTTGATCAAGATTGATCGTGAATTATCAAACAAAGATGTCAGAAAATTAACACAATTTAGTGTCAAATTTTGTAGATTTTTGAAAATTATTGTGATAGAATAAAATTTAGTGTATATGCTTTAAACGTTACCAAAATACATTAATCAAGGGAGGTAGAACACGAATGCTTTCTAAAAAACCTACGGTTCAGTTCAACGGAACAAAAGAACAGGAGAAAGAACTGTTGGAGATGATCCATGAATTGAAAGAAGAGAAAGGCGCTCTGATGCCGATTATGCAGAGAGCCCAGGATATCTACGGATATCTTCCTTATGAAGTCCAGAAGATCATTTCTGATGAGACGGGGATACCGCTGGAGAAGATTTATGGAGTCGCAACATTCTATTCTCAGTTTAACTTAAGTCCGAAGGGACGTTACCGTATCTCAGTCTGTCTTGGAACGGCCTGTTATGTTAAGGGTTCCGGAGATATCTACAATAAGCTGATGGAAAAATTGGGGATCGTCGGCGGAGAGTGTACTCCGGACGGGAAATTTTCTCTGGATGCCTGCCGGTGCGTCGGCGCCTGCGGTCTTGCGCCGGTCATGATGATCAACGACGAGGTGTACGGACGGCTGACAGTAGACGACATCGACGACATTCTGGCCAAATATGAATAAGAAAGGGAGGTATAAGGATAGAATGAAATCTCTGGAAGAATTAAAAGCGATAAGAGAAAAGAACCAAGGGGAGATCAACCTCCGTTCCGGACACGACATGGCAGGATCAAAATACCGTCTGCATGTTCTGGTATGCGGCGGAACCGGATGTACTTCCTCCGGCAGCCAGAAGATCCGTGAAAGATTGGTAGAAGAGATTAAGAAAAACGGGCTGGAGGAAGAGGTCGCGGTAGTTAAGACCGGTTGTTTCGGTCTGTGCGCGTTAGGCCCGATTATGATCGTATATCCGGAAGGCGCCTTTTATGCGATGGTGAAGGAAGAGGACATCTCTGAGATAGTGTCCGAACATTTATTAAAAGGAAATGTGGTAGAGCGTCTGCTGTATGACGAGACGGTTAAGGGGAATAACGAGATATTGCCGCTGCAGGAGACACAGTTTTACAAGAAGCAGCACAGGGTTGCACTGCGTAACTGCGGCGCCATTAATCCTGAGAATATTGAAGAATATATTGGAACACGCGGCTATGAAGCCCTGGGTACGGTCCTTACGACGAAGAAACCTGAAGAAGTGGTTCAGATTATCCTGGACAGCGGTCTTCGCGGACGCGGAGGCGCAGGATTTCCTACCGGACTTAAATGGAAGTTCGCGGCGGCGAACCAGGCGGATCAGAAGTATGTGTGCTGTAACGCCGACGAGGGCGATCCGGGAGCATTCATGGACCGTTCCGTATTGGAAGGCGATCCTCACGTAGTGTTAGAGGCTATGGCGATCGCAGGATATGCCATCGGGGCGTCACAGGGATATATTTACGTCCGTGCAGAGTATCCCATCGCGGTAGACAGACTGAATATTGCTATCAAGCAGGCGAGAGAGTACGGTCTTCTTGGCGAGGATATCTTCGGTACGGGATTCAAATTTGACATTGAGCTTCGTCTGGGCGCGGGCGCGTTTGTCTGCGGTGAAGAGACTGCGCTTATGACGTCGATCGAAGGACACAGAGGAGAACCGCGTCCGCGTCCGCCGTTCCCGGCTTTGAAGGGGCTGTTCCAGAAGCCGACGATACTGAATAACGTAGAGACGCTGGCGAATATTCCGCAGATCATCTTGAACGGCGCCGACTGGTTCGCAGGTATGGGAACCGAGAAGTCCAAGGGAACGAAAGTATTCGCTCTCGGCGGCAAGGTTAAGAATACGGGTCTTGTGGAGATCCCAATGGGAACGACCCTCCGGGAGATCGTAGAGGAGATCGGCGGAGGCATCCCGAACGGCAAGAAGTTCAAGGCGGCGCAGACCGGCGGCCCCTCCGGCGGATGTATCCCTGCAGAACAGTTTGATGTGCCTATCGACTATGACAATCTGATTGCCATCGGTTCCATGATGGGTTCCGGCGGATTGATCGTTATGGACGAGGATACGTGTATGGTGGATATCGCGAAATTCTTCCTGGAATTCACGGTAGACGAATCCTGCGGAAAATGTACGCCGTGCCGTATCGGAACCAGGCGCATGCTGGAAATTCTGGAGAAGATTACGAACGGTCAGGGAACGATGGAAGACCTGGATAAGCTTCAGGACCTGGCGGCGCACTTGAAGTCTAATTCATTGTGCGCTCTGGGGCAGACGGCTCCGAACCCGGTACTTTCCACCTTACGTTACTTTAAGGATGAATACATAGCGCATATCGTAGATAAGAAATGTCCGGCAGGCGTATGTAAGGCGCTTCTTTCCTACAAGATCGACGCAGATAAATGTAAGGGCTGTACGTTATGTGCAAGGACTTGTCCAAACGACGCGATCACAGGTTCCGTCAGAGAGCCGCATGTGATCAATCAGGATAAGTGCGTGAAATGCGGCGCCTGTATGGAAAAATGTCGTTTCGGCGCGATCTATAAAGAGTAATGGAGGATGGAGAATATGGAAAATATTAATCTTAAAATCAATGGTCTTGACGTATCCGCTCCTGCAGGCTCTACAATCCTTGAAGCGGCGCATCTTGCAGGAATCAGGATACCGACGCTGTGTTATCTGAAGGAAATCAACGAGATCGGCGCGTGCCGTATGTGTATCGTTGAGGTCAAGGGAGCCAGGAATCTGGTGGCCGCCTGTGTGCATCCGGTCAATGAGGGGATGGAAGTATATACGAATACCCCGAAACTGATCGCATCCAGGAAGAAGACGCTGCAGCTTCTGCTTTCCAATCATGATAAGAAGTGTCTGTCATGCGTAAGAAGCGGAAACTGTGAACTGCAGCAGTTATGCCATGAGTATGGCGTGGAGGACGAGGATTTCTATGAGGGCGAGATGAATCATTATGAACTGGATGATTCCGCGGCTCATATGATCCGTGATAATAATAAATGTATCTTATGCCGCCGCTGTGTCGCCGTATGTGAGAAGACGCAGGGAATCGGCGTGATCGGACCGAATAACAGAGGGTTTGCCACGATGATCGGTTCCGCGTTCCATATGGGATTAGGAGAGACAAGCTGTGTATCCTGCGGTCAGTGTATCGCTGTCTGCCCTACCGGCGCGCTGTATGAGAAGGATTATACAAACCAGATTATCGAAGCGATCGCAGATCCGGAGAAATACGTGGTTGTACAGACCGCTCCGTCTGTCCGCGCGGGTCTGGGCGAGGAATTCGGCTATCCTATGGGTACAGACGTAGAGGGAAAGATGGCGGCTGCTCTGAGAAGACTCGGTTTCGACAAGGTTTTCGATACGGACTGGGCGGCAGACCTCACTATTATGGAAGAAGCGAACGAATTACTGGAACGGATCAAGAACGGCGGCGTACTTCCGATGATTACTTCCTGTTCACCGGGATGGATCAAGTATTGCGAGCATTACTTCCCGGATATGACGGAGAATCTGTCGACTTGTAAGTCTCCGCAGCAGATGTTCGGCGCGATGCTGAAGACATATTTTGCAGAGAAAGAGGGCGTCGATCCAAAGAATATAGTATCTGTCAGTGTGATGCCGTGTACGGCGAAGAAGTTTGAGATCGGAAGAGACGACCAGAGCGCGGCGGGGGTTCCGGATGTGGACATCGCGATTACCACCAGAGAACTTGCAAGGCTCATTAAGCGCTGCGGTATCGAATTTACGAAGCTTCCGGATGAAGGCTTTGATAACCCGATGGGCGAGTCTACCGGCGCAGGCGTCATCTTCGGAGCTACCGGCGGCGTAATGGAGGCGGCTCTTCGTACGGCGGTCGAGACCCTGACAGGCGAGGAACTTGCGAATCTGGAATTCACAGACGTGCGCGGAACACAAGGAATTAAAGAGGCTTCTTACAATGTGGCAGGCATGGATGTGAAAGTTGCGGTTGCCTCAGGACTGGGCAATGCAAGGGAACTGCTTAATAAAGTAAAGGCAGGCGAGGCGGATTATCATTTCATCGAGATCATGGGATGTCCGGGCGGATGTGTGAACGGAGGCGGCCAGCCGCAGGTATCCGGCGATGTCCGCAACTTTACGGATGTGCGCGGTATCCGTGCAGGCGTACTGTACCGTAATGACGAGGCGAAGGCGGTCCGCAAGTCCCATGAGAATCAGGAGATCAAGAAGCTGTATGACGAGTATCTTGAGAAACCGGGAAGCCATAAGGCGCATGAGACGCTGCATACCAGCTATGTGAAGAGAACTGTGTATTAGAGGATATATCATTGGGAACAGCACCCTTCTTTATTGAGAACGGCGGTGCTGTTCCCTTCTTTGGTTTCCC
>OFGB01000766.1_pt1 | contig 22176 bp, 16 predicted proteins | sample 1521491 | NCBI WGS metagenome assembly OFGB01 (sample SAMEA3504095, study PRJEB24116) | mouse gut metagenome | biome: mouse gut; feature: mouse-associated habitat; material: faeces | place: Denmark | collected 2011
CCCTCAAACGCCTTACAAGGCACCGTATGCACCTTTCTGAGTGCATCACCAGGGAAAAGACTTATATGGTGTCTAATCTTTATCTGAAGTTCAGTGAGCTTCAGCTCCTTGAGGGTGATGACAGGCCCTTTGGCAATCTCTATGGCGCCACGTCCTCGGCTGTCCTGACCGAATTTTTGTCTCCGCAGGAGATCATTGATATGCCCGAAGAGGATCTGCTTACCTTCCTTGCACAAAAGAGCAGAAACCGCATCTGTGACATATCCAAAACTTCCCAGCTCCTACGCAAGGCAGCCAGGGATTCCTACCGTTTAGACAAGTGCATGTACGAACCACTGAACATATCGCTGGCCAGCTCGTTTAACTGCATCCATGCCTATCAGAAAGAAATCAAGCTGATAGAGCAGGCAATCGAGAAATGCATCAATGGAATGAACCCTAACGCCCTGATCATCCTTCAGTCCATACCTGGAATAGGTCCGGTATGGGCATCTGGGATTCTGTCAGAAATAGGCGATATAACCGCGTTTCATTCATCCGATGCCCTTGCCAAATATGCCGGGCTTTACTGGCCTAAGGGGGATTCCGGAGATTTCACTTCCGAGGACAACCAGATGTCAAAAGCCGGAAATCCCTATCTTCGCTACTATCTTGGCGAAGCGGCAAACAGCGTCAGGAAGCACATCCCTGAATATGCTGATTTCTATGCCAGAAAATATGCTGAGGTAACCAGGCATCAGCACAAAAGAGCACTCGCGCTTACATCTCGTAAATTTGTACGACTCGTTTTTGGATTGCTGGTCAAAAACCAACTGTACACCGGCGAAAAGCTGGACACCGAATACAATATCGAGTCGAACTGACATTCGGTTTTATAGAAAACATACCGAAGGTCTATTAAAGTTACCCTTTTTTCTGAAAAACATATCAGAATCTTTTTCAAAAAGTTCTTGACATATCACCAGAATGCTTTCCCTGTAATCAATGCCACGGTAATATTTTTCTTTTTCAAAAAGGCAATCAGTTTCAATATTCCGGGAAATACACTTGTAACCTCATTGTGCAGTGATTCATATTGACAATAAAAATCCTCAATCGCTGATTTCCAGTTCTGACCGACAATCGCTTTTACCATACCGATTTCATTAAGCCCAAACGTATGCAGGATTTCCTCTCTGCTAAGTTCATGATCTGTATAGGGAGATACGCTGTTGCGAATTGCCGTTATACACATTGGAATGGTATCGGCTATTGTTCCGTCCATATCAAAAGCAACTATTTTAAACATTACATATTTTCTCCGTTAATCTTCCGTATTACATGACAGGGGTTGCCTACTGCCAATGAGTTTTCTGGTATATCTTTTGTGACAACGCTTCCAGCTCCTATAACAGAACCGTCACCTATTGTTACACCCGGAAGGACAATAACACCTCCCCCTAACCAACAGCCATTCCCAATTTTTATTGGCAATGCATAGGTATGCCGGACTAACTCACCTGTTTCGGGATTCTGAACATATCTTTCCGCTGACTCAACAGGGTGTGTTGCTGTATAAAGCTGTACATTTGAAGCGATCAGCACATGATCTCCAATGATAATTTCATTGCAATCTACGAAAGTACAATTCATGTTGACTGATACGTTATTTCCCATGAAAATGTTTCGCCCATAATCGCATATAAATGGTGATGCAACAGATACTTTTGTGCCAATCTTTCCACATAACTCCTTTAGAATTTTATCTTTTTCTTCTTTCTGTTCATATGCAAGGGCATTGTATTCCTGCAACAATTTTCTTGCATGGCTTTTAAAGTCCAGAAAGATTTTGTCATGACAGTTATAATCTTTTCCCGCCATACATTTTTCCAATTCGGTCATAATGTCACCTCCGTGTTTCATGGTAGAAAAAAACCTGTTACAAAGCAAGTAACAGGCTGTTTCCTTATATTCTTTTTGCCAGCGTTTCAATAACAAAAATGACAGGGATTTGTGTTGTGCCGTTATATCCCCCGTTAATCCGTTTGGTACTTAAGTTATAAGAAAAATTCCAATCCGACAATTTCGCTAAAGTTGAAAATGAAGAATTAGTGATACTTAGCACACAGCAATTCTTTTTCTTAAACCGGCCGACCGCTTCAATCAGTTTTTCAGTTTCACCGCTTTCTGATAGTGCTATTACGGCTGTGTTTTTCCAGTGGAATGTTTCTATCGGATAGAATACATCTTCTAGTCCTACGGCAAAATGCCCCATATTGGAAAAATATCTTGCCCCGTATTTTGCTAACGTTCCTGATGAACCCATTCCGATAAAGATTATCAAATCAGCTTTTCTAAGAACGTCAACCGCAAACAATAATTTTTCCTCAAAAGCGCTTGAATTTGCCCTTGTAAAAAAATCAGAGAGTTCCTGCAAATCTTCCATAGGCGGACAGGCAGCCTGTAAGGTAATCTCTTTTTTCAGAGCTTCTTTAAATTCGGAATACCCGTCAAAATTGTTTTTATTGCAAAAACGCAATATGGTAGACGTAGATACCTGGAGTTCTTTTGCAAGCTCTCTAATGGTCATGTATTGTATTTTATCAATATCAGAAACGATATATTTGTAAATGCGAATATCTGTTTCGTTGTACTTTTGTATTTCTTCATACGAAAACATACTGTATTTCCTCCGAAGTATTAGATGCCTTAATTATATACTGATTTTGCATGCTTTACAACTACTGGATCTATACAGTAATGAATGTAATGAATGAGAGAATGGCTTATCTTTTGGTATCCTTAAATCCCTATCCGCCTTTTCGGATAATTCAACTTCAAATTTCATATCTTAAAATCTCTGCGCATTTCTGCAATCGCCTGCTCTAATGGTTTTGTGCGTCCTTCCTGTATATCCGCATAATGCAGATAATATCGTTTCTGCCTGTTCCTTTAATGCAGGGTCAATTCTTGCATATACGCTTGCTGATTTTGCCATAACAACAGCTCTAACTCTAACAGTACATCTTTCACACCGCCGCCATTAAATACCAGTCCGACAGCGACAAGGGCAGCGACCAAGAAGCCGACGGGATTTGAAAACTCACGCCTGAACCCTAAGTAGATACCGATTGCCACAATCGCCATAAGAACAAGATGTGTTTTTCTGTTCAAGTCACAGTCCCTCCGCTGAAGGACTAGTGTACTAAAACCTTTCCCCTTTATATAACATATAATAATCTGAATCTATATTATCCATCATCTGGCCAAACCATTTTTTTGCGTCATCCAACGCCTTATTATAGATAATTGGCGCCAATCTCTGCTCAAACAATTCCAACAGCTGCATTTGTTCGATCATCCCGATCTCTTCTCCCCGAACATCCAAATAAAACGCCCTGATCTCCTCTTTCAGTTTCTCCTTCTGTGAATCCGACAGTTTGATCTGCGATAAAGACTGTCTCTTTCCCATATTCCTCGGTCCTCCTTCTCTTTTTTACTCTATATTCACCATTTCACCAATGATCACTGCCCTGTCGTAAACCAGCCGTTTATAAAGGACGTTCAGTCTCAATCGGAACCTGCGACAACGGGAACATGGCGTTTAACGCAAAACATGTTCCTCCCTTTAGTTCCAGTACTCCTTCATACCGTTCGACAACCGTTCTGATATTCTGCAGGCCGACTCCGCTCATTGGGACTTGTTTTGAAGACTGGAATCCGCCCTCATGCCGTTTAACCGATATATAAGTACTGTTCGTGATTTCAAATACCCAGTAATTCGGATATATTTGTGATTTCATCCGTATCCATCCGGCAGGATACCCTGCAGCAATTCCCCGCTGACAGGCTTCTATCGCGTTATCCAGTGCGTTTGCCAGCAGACAGCAGAGGTCGACGGGGGCGATTCGATCTTCCCCGGGCACACTCATTTGAATCGATATGTCAATTCCGAATTTCCTTGCCTGCCGGTATTTCGGATTCAACAGGGCGTCGGCAAAAACAGAGCCTGTATGTATAACAGACTCCCCCTCTTCCATGCCGGTATTCCACTGCTCCAGATAAGTTTTCGCTTCTTCTATATTTTCCTTTTCCAATAACTGCGCAAGGCACAGCCCATGATTCTTCATGTCATGCCTGATCTTTAGAAATTGCTCATATTGTTCTTTGGAGACCTCCAGATGCTGCTTTAACATCTGGTACTGCTGTTTTGCCAGACGCTCTACCAGACGCCGTTCCAGCATGATAATACAACAGACGTTAAGAATCTCTCCTCCGACCGCGATCAGGCCGCTGGGGATCACGATTGCGTACATATATTCTGCATCCCAGTTACTCACCCTGTAAAATGTCATTACCGTCATACAGACTGTAACACAGATAAATCCAATAATACACATAAGATAAATGCCGTCGCGGTCCTCAAAATCACGTTTAAGCAGATGGAGCCTCCTCTTTAAAATTTCCATCATTAAAAAGGGCACAAGGCAGGACGCCAGGTCCGCTGCTTTCATCACCATATCGAAGCAGTCCTCCCGCCCGCTTAAAACCGCTGCCGCCATAAACAACGGGATAAATATTCCGGCTGCCACTTCCCGTATCCCATACATCCACAGAGTAAAAAAGCCCCTTTTTATGATACTTCCATGAAACAGCATTGTATTAAGGACAAACGCACAGCAGCACAGATAGATCATATTTCCCCATGTAGTACCTGCAATAACAAACCATGCATTTATATGTCCGTACAGCCAGGTTCCCAGATAAAACCACAGATAAGTATAACGATATTTTGCTCCCAGCATTTCTTTTAAAAAAAGACACTGGTAAAAAGTAAGGAAAATCTCCAAGCCTGTTATCCATATCGTTGAACCGTTCAAAAGACATCCCCCCGATTCTTCAGATAATACATGAACGCCAGGCCGAATGCCTGATACCTGCGTCTGGATAATGGTACAACAGTTTCATTATCTAACCAGACTTCCTCTTTTTTATAATACCGCACATGATCCAGATTGACAATATAGCTTCGGTGGCAGCGGAAAAAAGTATCCGGCAGCGTCGTCTCAATTTCATCCAGTTTTCCATAAAACGGAAGAGTCTCTTCATTCTTATGCAGATAAATTTTTCTGTTCATAACCTCCAGATATAAGATCTGTTCATAAGGAACTCTTCTAACGGTTGTTCCCTGGCGGATGGCGACCGCGTGTTCACACTCTTCTTTGAGAAGAGAACACAGTTTCAAGAGTACGGCTTCCAATTTCTCTATATCAACAGGCTTAAGGAGGTAATGATATGCCTGGACGTCATATGCGTCTATGGCGTATCGCTGGTGCGCCGTGATAAAGACCAATCTGCTCTCATCTCCCCTTGCGCGCAGCTTTCTTGCAATTTCCAGCCCGTTCAGGGGCTTCATGGCAATATCAAGGAATAAAATATCAAATACCCCGCGCGCCAGAAGTGCATTTCCATTTGTATACGCCTTGATACTGTACATAACAGAATGCTTATTCAATATACTTTTAATATCGTCAGTTAACTGTTCCAGAAGAATCTGCTCATCCTCACAAACTGCAATCCGAATCACTTCTATCCGCTCCCTTTTTTCTGCTCCCTTTTCTTTCTGCTGTAATATGTTCTATTATAGTGAAAAGAAGTTGCAGATACAAGGATATCGGCTAAATGGTTTATTATTTGTTGCGGACGGTTAAAAATCTGCAAGGCGGCTGAACGAGGCGATGCAGACGAAAAACTCCTTTTTGGTAAGAATCGTCATATCTTAATTCTTATCAAAAAGGAGTCGTCTTCAGCCTGTTAAATATTCCCTATCCCAGAATCAGTTTTGCCGCGCCGCAGATTCCGGCGTCATTTCCAAGCTTCGCCAGGACAAACTTTATATCTTTATTCGCAAAGAATGCTTTTTCTTTAAAATACTTCTCGATATATCCCAGAAGAATCTCTCCTGCCTTAGATACGCCGCCGCCGATGACAATCACGGAAGGATCTGCCACAACCGCCAGATTCGCCATGGCATGTCCCAAGTAAGTCCCGAATTCTTCTACGATCTCTTCCGCCACCTCGTCTCCTGCTTTCAACGCGTCAAAGACTTCCTTCGCATTTACTTCTTTTCCTCTGAGCGCCGAATTCTTATCATCCGCTGCCAGCCTCTTCTTCGCAAGTCTGGTAATTCCCGTAGCAGATGCATACTGCTCCAGGCATCCTTTTTTGCCGCATCCGCAGCGTTCGTTTTCCTTTGGATTCACACAGATATGACCGATCTCGCCTCCGGCGCCGTGTGCTCCTGCCAACGCCTGCCCGTTGACGATGATACCGCCTCCGACTCCGGTTCCAAGCGTCACCATGATCATATTCTTCTGACCCATGCCGGCGCCGAGCCACATCTCTCCCAGAGCCGCGACATTCGCATCGTTGCCTGCCGCGACGTTCATACCGGTCAGCGCTTCCATCTCACGCTTTACTTCTTTGTAACCCCAACCAAGGTTCGCAGTATTCTGTACGATCCCCTCTTCATCTACCGGAGCGGGAATCCCGATTCCGACTCCGGACACCTGGGAATTTTCAAGCCCTTTCTCTTCCATCTTCTTCTTAAGCGCTTCCGCGATATCCGGAAGAATTGCCTCGCCTTTATTCTCTACGCGCGTCGGTATCTCCCATTTATCCACGATCCTGCCGTCTGTCTGGAATAATCCTATCTTTACTGTCGTTCCTCCCAGGTCAACTCCAAAACAATACTCCATCTCTGCTGGTACCTCCTGTCATGATTTATTTTATTATTTTATGCCGCATCATCATTTCTTTGCAAGATTCTGCTGGACACGCTTGTATAACTCCTGCGCCGCGTTATATCCCATCTTCTTCTGCCGGTAATTGATCGCCGCCGTCTCGACGATAATCGCAAGATTCCGTCCCGGGCGGATCGGAAGCTGATGACATACGACCTTATTTCCCAGAAATTCCGTGTACTCCTCTTCCATTCCCAGCCTGTCATACTTCTTCTCTTTATCCCAATCCTCCAATGTGATGACAAGATCTATATTCTGCGTCTCCCTGACGCTCTGTACCCCGTACAGCGTCTTCACATCCACGATCCCGATTCCTCTCAGCTCGATAAAATGCCGTGTGATATCCGGCGCCGTTCCCACCAGAGTCTCATCGCTGACCTTACGTATCTCAACGACATCGTCGCTGACCAGACGATGGCCCCTCTTGATCAGTTCCAACGCCGCCTCGCTCTTACCGATGCCGCTCTCCCCCATGATCAGCACGCCGACGCCGTACACATCGACCAGCACGCCATGGATAGAGATACACGGCGCCAGCTGAACATTCAGCCACCGGATGATCTCCGCCGTGAACTGAGCCGTCTTCTTCTCCGTATTGAATATGGGGATGCCCGCCTCCTCGGCCATCTCAAGAAACATCTGCTCAGGCTTCATACTCCTGGAAAATACGATACACGGAATCTGATAGGACAGCAGTTTCTTATAGATCTCCTTCTTATGCTCCTCATCCATCGTCTCTAAAAACGTATATTCAACATACCCTATCAGCTGTACACGGTCAGAATCAAAATGCTCAAAATACCCCGTAAGCTGCAGAGCCGGTCTGTTAATATCCGGAATCTCAATTTTCTTATCCTCATACTCTACGTTCGGCGTAAGGTTCTTAAGATTCATCTTTTCCACGACCTTCTTCAACTCGACTCTTCCTGCCATTGACTTCTCCTTCTAATACTGTACCGTCCCCTGGCGTCCTGCCTGAAAATTTGTCTTTGCAGTCTGCTTCCCTTCAGCAAATATTCACGCCCGGGAATGGACAACAGCCTTTATTAATTTCTTTTATATTTCCCACGCTTCATTATAGCACATCAATGGAAAAAGTTGTAGACATCCTGCGCTGATTTTTCATTCATCGACGGAAGTTCTTTCAATTGCTCCACCGTAGCGCTCTTAATCGCTTCTATATTCTCAAAATGACGCATCAGATCTTTCCTTCTCGCAGCTCCGACTCCCGGTATATCGTCCAGGATAGAATGCACCTGTCCCTTCCCTCTGAGCTGCCTGTGAAATGTGATCGCAAAACGGTGCGCCTCATCCTGAATCCGTGTGATCAACCGGAAACATTCCGCATCCCTGTCGATCAATATCTCTTCATTCTGATAGTACAGCCCTCTTGTGCGATGATTATCGTCCTTGACCATGCCGCATACCGGAATATGAAGATTCAGCCGCTCCAACACCTTAAGCGCCACGTTTACCTGACCTTTGCCTCCGTCCATAAGAATCAGATCCGGAAACGAAGTGAAGCCTCCAAGTTCTTTTCCTTCCTCCTGTTCACGCATGCCATGTTCAAAACGGCGGGTCAGCACTTCCTCCATACTGGCGTAATCATCAGCTCCCTGCACGCCTTTAATCTTGAATTTGCGGTAATCGTTGCGTTTCGGTTTCCCCCGTTCATATACCACCATAGAACCCACCGAAGCAAATCCGTTGGTGTTAGATATATCATAAGCTTCCATCCGAACGACTCCGGAGATGCCGATCAGCTTCTCAAGCTCCTTTACGGCTCCGATCGTCTTTCCCTCTTCCCGCTTCAGACGCTCTTTGTCCGTACTTAATACCAACGCCGCGTTCTTCTTCGCAAGCTCCACCAGCTTCTCCTTCGTTCCCTTCTTCGGAACCCTCAAGTGAACCCGGCGCCCCCGCCTCTTCGACAGCCACTCTTCGATCACTCCCAGATCGTCTATCTCATCCTGCAGCATCAATTCCGCGGGAATATAAGGCGTACCGGCATAGAACTGCTTAATAAAACTGGATAAGATCTCCGCCTCGCTCTCTCCCTTAGTAATCTTAAGATAGAAATGATCCCTCCCGATCAGTCTGCCGCCCCGGATAAAGAATACCTGAACCACCGCGTCTTCTTCCTCTACCGCCGCCGCCAGAATATCCCTGTCGTCCCCCGCCGTATCCGTAATCTTCTGCTTCTGCGCAATCTTCCGGACGCTGTTAAGTAATTCCCGGTATTCGATCGCCTTCTCGAACTCCAGAGCTTCCGACGCCTCCTGCATCTTCTCTTCCAATTCCTTCAATATCAGATCATAATCTCCGTTCAGAAAATGTATTGCTTTTTGTATCGACTTCTTATAATCCTCTTCGGAAATATAGCCCTGGCAGGGCGCCATACATTGATGGATATGATAATTCAGGCAGGGTCTTTCTTTTCCCATATCCTTCGGCAATTTCCGGCTGCAGCTTCGGATCTTGTATACTTTCCGTATCAGTTCTATGGTGTCCTTCACCGCGCCTGCGCTGGTATATGGTCCGAAATACTTCGCCCTGTCTTTTTGCATCCTCCTTGCCAGCATGACCCTTGGATAAGGCTCGTCCACCGTCACCTTAATAAACGGATACGTCTTATCGTCCATCAGCATCGTGTTATATTTTGGTCTGTGTTCTTTAATCAGATTGCACTCCAGCACCAATGCTTCCAATTCGGAATCTGTGACAATATATTCAAAACGGGTAATATGCGTCACCATCTGCTCTATCTTGATCCCCTTATTGCGGCTGGTCTGAAAATATTGGCGCACGCGGTTTTTCAGGCTGACGGCCTTGCCGACATAGATGATCTCATCCTTCTCGTCATGCATAATATAGACCCCCGGACTGCCCGGAAGCTTCTTCAATTCCTCCTGAATATCAAACACGGTTTTCCCTCCATCCAAAAAGGCCGCTGCAAAATGCCAAATCTACACGGCATATGGTGTAATTAAAGTGATATTTACAACCCCCTGTGCAGAATCGCCGCATTTTACAACAGCCTCATATTTAACTCTCTTCTGTCTTTTCTAATGAAACCGGATTCATGGTAATACGTTCTTCGGATTTCTCCTTCTTATCGTCCGGGTTGATCCCTTCCACTTCGTGGAAAATCTCCATGAACTCTTTGCCGGTGATGGTCTCTTTCTCGATCAGAAATGCAGCGATCTTATCCAGCGCTTTACGATGTCCTTTAAGAAGATCTTTCGCCGCCTCATAGGAATCCTTCAAAAGCTTCATCACCTCTTTGTCAATCTCCGAGGCCGTCTCCTGACCGCAGTTGCTTACCGGTCTTCCGTCCAGATAACGGTTCTGGATGGACTCAAGGCCGATCAGTCCGAACTTCTCGCTCATTCCGTACTGGGTCACCATGGCCCTGGCTACCTTCGTCGCTTTCTCAATATCGTTGGAAGCTCCCGTCGTGACCGTATCGAATACGATCTCCTCCGCCGCGCGTCCCGCCAGCATTCCGACAAGCATTGCATGAAGCTCTTTCTTCGTGTTCAGGAACTTCTCCTCCTCAGGCGTCTGCATCACATAACCAAGCGCCCCCATAGTTCTCGGCACGATCGTGATCTTCTGTACCGGTTCCGCGTCTTTCTGAAGCGCGCTCACCAGAGCATGACCGACTTCATGATAGGAGACGATCTTTCGCTCTTCCTGGCTCATGATCCGGTCCTTCTTCTCTTTTCCTACCAGCACGACTTCCACCGCCTCGAAGAGATCGGACTGGGATACGGCTGTCCTTCCCTTCTTCACGGCCGTAATCGCCGCCTCGTTGATCATGTTGGCAAGATCCGAGCCTACCGCCCCGCTCGTAGCCAATGCGATCGCTTCTAAGTCCACCGTCTCATCCATACGGACGTCCTTGGAATGAACCTTCAGAACATCCACGCGTCCCTTAAGGTCCGGCTTTTCAACAACGATCCGACGGTCAAAACGTCCCGGCCGCAAAAGAGCCGGATCCAGGATCTCCGGTCGGTTCGTCGCCGCCAGCAGCACAAGACCCTTATTACTCTCGAATCCGTCCATCTCCGCCAACAGCTGGTTTAACGTCTGCTCACGCTCATCATTACTGCCCATCTGATTATCACGGCTCTTACCGATGGCGTCGATCTCATCGATAAATATGATACAGGGCGCCATCTGCTGCGCCTGCTTGAACAGATCCCTGACTCTGGATGCTCCGACGCCTACATACATCTCTACGAACGCGGAACCGCTCAATGAAAAGAATGGTACTTTTGCCTCTCCCGCCACAGCTTTCGCAAGGAGAGTCTTTCCGGTTCCCGGCGGTCCGACAAGCAGCGCTCCCTTCGGCAGCTTAGCGCCTACGCTGGTATATTTCCCCGGATTATGCAGGAAATCAACCACCTCCTGCAGAGACTCCTTCGCCTCATCCTGCCCCGCGACATCCCTGAACGTCACGCCGGTCTGCTTCTCCACGTACATCTTGGCGTTGCTTTTACCGATTCCCATCATGCCGCCGCCCTTCGACATCTTCCTGGTCATCCAGACGAAGACTCCCACCAGGATCACCACCGGAATCAATGAGAATACCGTCTGAGCAATGATCGCGGACGTAGTATCCGGAATCTGCTGGCTGAACTTCACATTCGCCTTCTCAAGCCTCTCCGCAAGCGAATCGTCGCGCACCACGCCCGTATAGTACTCCTTCGCAGTCTTATGGCCTTTCTCTTTCTTCTCCGTAATAACGATTCTGCCGCTCTGGATCTCTACCTCTTCTACCTTACCGTCGTCCACCATCTCCAGAAATTCATCATAACTGATCTCGTTATCATTACCTGCTCCCTGGAACTGAAACAAAGCCATAACCATGATCGAAGTGATCAACGTGACTAATATGATAAAAGAGAACCCCTGCTTATTATTTCTATTATTCGGATTTCTGTTATTCTGATTATTATTGTTCTGATTGTTATTCTGGTTATCCATCTTCTTCCTCCTGTACTTCCCTTCCATTATAAATACACCCTTTCGGGAAATCAATACAAAGATTACCGATGATTTATTTTTTTACCGATAAGTCAGGTTTATTTTATTCTTTTTATGGAAATTTAACAAAGCGCAGGAAAAAACAAAGCTTTACACAGAATCGCCGTCTTCCTCCCTGACTCCGTCAAGACTCCGTGTTAAGACTCCGTTAAAATATTGTTCTATTAAATTCTATTAAATTCTATTAAATTCGAATAATTGAATTTAACAACGACATATGTTATAATATTTTTCTCAAAAAGGAAATATTGTTGTAGGGGGAAATTGAAATGAAATTTCTGGTTAATCGAAAACTTGCTACGCGTATTAGTATTATTACAACCGCGATTATTTTGGCGGGAATGTTGCTTTTGTGGCTTACAGTATCTTCAAATGCAGCTTCTATGGTTAAGCATGATATTACGAACCAGATGACAAACGCCGTGGAATCCAGGGCTTCTATTATAAGCGACTACGTGGAGGCGGCAGAGGAATATCTGGAAGCCTTTGCGCTTGGCAACGAAGTTCATAATCTTCTTAAAAATCCTGAAAATCCGGAGCTGCTTAGTTCGGCGCAGAAATATACCGAAGATTTTGCGGCTGTTAAGGGTATCTTTGAAGGGCTTTATATCGCCACCCCGGATACCTATGTGCTGACGCATACTTCTGAAGGCGCTATCGGAATAACTACACGAACAGGAGATTCACTGACCGAATTTCAGAATACGATATTATCCCAGCGTCAGCTGACTAATCTGGGAATCATGGAATCCCCGGGAACAGGAAGCATGATCCTGTCTATGTATTACCCGATTTTTGAAAACGAAAGATGCATCGGCTATGTGGGAGCCGGAGTTTACGCCAGTCATCTGATGGATTCTCTGCTTAACTTAGAGATAAAAGGTCTGCCTTACAGTGAATACATATTCTTAAATGTGGAAACAGGCGTATATCTTTATCATCCGGACGAGGAATTACTGAATACAGAAACAACCGACGACGGTTTTCTTAAGATTATAAGCAAGATCCAAAAAAAACAAAGCACAGAAGTAGGCACGCATTCTTATGTGGATGAGAATGGAGAAAAGCAGCTTGCCGTTTACAAATATTTAAAAGACCGCGGATGGGTATTTATGGTTCGCGCCAGCGCCGCGGAGGTCTACAAATCCGTAACTCAAGTAAAGATCTTAGTCGGAATTCTGTGCGCGATGGTGGCGGCCGCCGTAATACTTGTCACTGTATTTATTCTGAGACGAGTAGGAAAAGAACTTATGCTTATGGAAAGCGCCATCGAATACCTGGGGAATCTGGATCTCCATGCCGACAGAGACTTAGATCCGTTTTACGGGAGAACAGACGAACTCGGTTTGATCGCCCAGACCATACATCACGTCTGCACATACATGCGCAAGACTATCGACGATGCCGGACGGATCTTAGGAGAAATGGCGAAAGGTAATTTTGCAGTTGATGTTGTAAAGAATGAAGCTTACTATATCGGCGATTTTAAAACACTTGTAGAAAGCCTGAAAACAATTCAGGGGAATCTCGCCCATCTGCTTCGTGATATTTCCCAAATTGCAGATCAGGTGGATACAAGCGCAGACCAGGTTTCGTCCGAGGCGCAGACACTGTCTCAGGGAACGTTGGAACAGACGGTCTCTATCAGCGGACTTGTATCTAATATAACTACTATTTCTTCCCAGGTGCAGGTCAGCGCGGTTCGCTGCGGCGACGCAAGCGATTTGGTGGATAAAGCTACAGGATTCGCCGAGTCTGCAGATGAAAAGATGAAACAACTTACGGAAACTACAGCAAATATTGACAAATCCTCCGCGCAGATCGGCGGTATTCTCAAAACAATCGAGGACATCGCTTTTCAGACAAATATCCTGTCGCTGAACGCCTCCATTGAGGCAGCCCGCGCAGGCGATGCCGGGAAAGGTTTTTCGGTGGTTGCAGAAGAAGTCCGTAATCTTGCAGAAAGATCTGCAGAAGCAGCCCAGGGTACGGGGATACTCATCGACCGTTCCCTTCAGGATATAAAAACAGGAACGGCGTCTACCGGCGACGCGGTATCTGCAATGCTGGTTATTTCCGACTGTATCCAATCAATTAAGAAACTGATGGATGAAATCGCATCCGCCAGCATTCAGCAGTCTGAAATGATTACTTCAATAGAGGCGGGAATTAAGGAAATTTCCGAAACAGTTCAGACAAATTCTTCTGCCGCTGATAAGAGCGCCGAAGTTTCCAAGACATTGTCTGATCAGGCAAAGACTCTGAACGGACTGCTGAGACAATTCAGCATCAAATAAGCATAGCCGGCAACAGTGCATATCCGGCAGTTTATGCAGAGATATCGGCATAAGTACAAAGGTCTGTAAAAAAGACTATGAAAAGATTGTAAATCCCCTGCGTTTTGTAGTATACTTTGAATGACGACGGGCGCGTCCCTTTTCGGGACTGTCTGTCGGATATAATCAAAAAAGTTACATGCGAGGGGATTTACTTATGAAAATTGGATTTGACAATGAAAAATATCTTCAGATGCAGTCTTCCCATATCCGGGAACGTATCGAACAATTCGGTCAAAAATTATATCTGGAATTCGGCGGAAAATTATTCGATGATTATCATGCTTCCCGGGTGCTTCCGGGTTTTCAGCCGGACAGTAAACTCCGGATGCTCAAGCAGCTTTCTGATCAGGCCGAGATCATTATCGCCATCAATGCGGAAGATATCGAGAAGAACAAGATAAGGGGCGACTTAGGTATTACTTATGATTCCGACGTCTTACGCCTCATGTCTGCATATCAAGACCAAGGTCTCTACGTGGGAAGCGTGGTAATCACCAAATACAGCGGCCAGGAAAGCGCCGTCCTCTTTAAGACGCGTCTGGAGAAACTTGGTATCAAAGTATACCGCCATTATGTGATCCCCGGTTATCCGTCTAACGTCCCTTATATTGTAAGCGACGAAGGATACGGCAAGAACGATTATATAGAAACTTCCCGCCCGCTCGCCGTCGTTACTGCCCCCGGTCCCGGAAGCGGCAAGATGGCAGTCTGCCTATCTCAGCTTTATCAGGAACACCGACGGGGGATTTCCGCCGGTTACGCCAAGTTTGAGACATTTCCTATCTGGAATATTCCGTTAAAGCACCCTGTCAACCTGGCCTACGAAGCGGCCACAGCCGATTTAAACGACGTCAATATGATCGATCCGTTCCATTTGGACGCTTACGGCGAGACTACGGTGAATTACAACCGGGATGTAGAGATCTTCCCTGTGCTGAACGCGATGTTCCAGCATATTTACGGAAAAAGCCCTTACAAATCTCCCACTGATATGGGCGTTAATATGGCGGGCAACTGTATCTGTGACGACGAGGCGTGCAGAGAGGCGTCGCGCCAGGAGATACTCCGCAGATATTATGATTCCTTAAAGCGTCTGCTCTTTGGTACCTGCCCCGACTCAGAAGTTGTCAAGATCGAAATGCTGATGAATCAGGCCGATATCACGGTTCATGACCGTCCGGTCGTAGACGCCGCCCTTGAACGCGCCAAAGAAACCGATAGCCCTGCCGCCGCCCTCCAGCTTCATGACGGCCGCATTATCACCGGAAAGACCTCGAACCTTCTGGGCGCTTCCGCCGCTCTTCTTCTGAATGCATTAAAAGAGCTGGCGGGAATCGACCATAAGCTTCATGTCATTTCTCCGGAAGCGATCGAACCAATACAGAAATTAAAAACCCTTTATCAGGGAAGCAAGAATCCCAGACTTCACACAGACGAAGTCCTGATTGCCCTGTCGGTCAGCGCGGCCACCGACCCTACCGCACAGCTCGCTTTAGACCAGCTTCCCAAACTAAGAGGCTGTCAGGCCCACACCTCTGTGATGGTAGGTTCCGTAGACATGAAACAGTTCAAGAAATTATCTATTCAGGCAACATTTGAAGCAAAGTATGAGAAAAATTCCATACTATTCAACGGAAACGGGATATAGACCGATTATTTAAAATAAAGACTGCTGCAAAATGTCTCCATTCTGCAGCAGCCTTTATTTTATATCTCTGCCCTCACGCAGCGCAGCGCCTCCGCTACGACCTGATGCATATCATAATACCTGTACATACCCAGGCGGCCTCCGAAGATCACATCCTCCTCCTTTTCGGCAAGTTGTTTATATTTCTCATAGAGAGCATTATTCTTCTTATCATTCATCGGATAATATGGCTCCCCTCCCTTTTCCCATGCAGCCGGGTATTCTCTTGTGACGACCGTTTTAGGATTCACATCCGTATCGACGTTGCCATAACCGCCCTGACATCCATATTCAAAATGCTTATGCTCGATAATCCTGGTGTACGGAATATTATATTCGGTATAATTTACTACGGCATTTCCCTGGTAATTCTCTGTATCAAGGGTCTCTGTCTCAAATCTTAAGCTTCTATACTCCAATTCCCCATAACAGTAATCATAATAAGCGTCTACCATTCCGGTAAATACAATCTTCTCTGCCTGATTCTTAAGTTCTTCCCGTTCTTCGAAGAAGTCCGTGTTAAGACGCACCGGAATTCCCTCAAGCATCTTCCCGATCATCTGCGTGTAACCGCCTATAGGAATTCCCTGGTACTTGTCGTTAAAGTAATTATTATCATACACAAAACGCACCGGAAGCCGTCTGATAATAAAGCTTGGAAGATCCGTCGCATGTTTGCCCCACTGTTTCTCGGTATATCCCTTCACCAGCTTCTCATAGATGTCCCATCCCACGAGAGAGATCGCCTGTTCTTCAAGATTCTTCGGTTCCGTTATTCCCGCCTCGCGAATCTGCCTGTCGATGATCTCGCGGGCTTCCTTCGGAGTCTTCACACCCCACATCTTACTAAACGTATTCATATTGAACGGAAGATTATATAATTCATCCTTGTATCTTGCCACCGGACTGTTAGTATAGCGGTTAAATTCCGCAAACTGTCGTACATAATCCCATACTTCCTGATCCGACGTATGGAAGATGTGCGCGCCGTACTCGTGCACTTGAATCCCTTCTACTTCCCTGGTGTAAATATTACCCCCGATATGATCCCTTCGGTCAATCACCAGGACATTCCTTCCTGCTTTCTTTGCTTCATGCGCAAAGACAGAGCCAAACAGCCCCGCCCCTACAATAAGATAATCATACTTCATCGCTTCTTTTCCTTTCTTGCTGTTTTATTGTTATATTATTATTCCCATTTTGCCGAACTTCCTTTGTCCGTTCGTGTAACTACCAGTTTACGGTCTATCTGTTCCTTCAGTTCATTCACATGTGAGATGATTCCCACCAGTCTTTTCTCATCGGCAAGATCGGTTAAAATCCTAATCGCCTGCCCCCTCGCCATATCATCCAGCGAGCCGAAGCCTTCGTCCACAAACATAGTATCCAGATGAATCGCTCCCGCCGTGTTCTGTACAATATCCGCAAGTCCTAACGCCATCGAAAGAGACGCCATGAAAGACTCCCCGCCCGACAACGTCTTAACGTCCCGCACAGAGTCGCTCGCCATATGGTAGATATCCAAATCCAATCCGGCCTGCCCCTGACTTCCCATGTTCTTTACTTCCCGAAGCTGCAGGATAAATTCACCCGAAGTCATCTTCACAAGCCTTTTGTTCGCGGCGCAGATAATTTGCTTAAAATATTGTCTCTGCACATAAGTCTCAAAATCTATCTTTACCGTACCGCTTAAGCTCCCATTGGCCGTTTTGCTTAAATTCCCCAGCAATTCATACTGTCTCTGTAATTCGCCGTTCTTTTCCAGATAACCCTTTAATCGGCTTCTCACCTCCCGATTCTTCTTATTGATCGTATAAATCCGGACATATTCCTCTTGTTCCTTCTTCTGATTCTGAGCCGCTTCCTTAAGCGCTTCCTGAAGCTGATCAAGATCAACTCTTTCCTTTCCCTCTAATTGCTCTTTTAGCGTCTCTTTTCTGCCGGACACTTCATGAATTTTCTGATGATAATCCTGAATCTTTCTATTAAGCCCTTCCATTTCGCTCGATGATAACTGTCCCCCGCGGTATATCGCTTCATTATCAAACCCTTGTTCCCTGAGAGCCGCCTCATAATCTGCCCGGCACATTACCGTTTCTTCTTCCTGCCGCCTTAACGTCTCTTCTTCGCTTTCCTTCTGCCCCTCCAACTTACGCATATCTTCTATTAACTGCCGTTCCTTCTCCTTTACCCGCTCATAGGCTGCCTTTGACGTCTCCAATTCCGTCTTTAATACATCCATGCGCTTTTTCGCCTGTGTCCGGGAATCCATAGGAAGTTCTTCCTCCTTTATTCTAATCTCGGATTCCAGACGCTTTCCTTCTATGACCAACTCCTCATACTCAGTTTTCACCTTATCATAGGACTCTTCAAGATTGCTTCTCTCTTCTCTCGCTTTCTGTTCTGTCAAAACTGCCTGTCTGAACTGTTCGGCTTCTTCTTTAACCTTCTCAAGCTCTGAACATATACTCTCTAAAAGCTGCTCGTTTTCCCCAACAGCCTTCTGCAGCCATGCCTTTATCTCCTCATTTCCATCAATTATATCTTGATGTCCTTTAAGTTCGGTTATCATCCCAGGCTGCGGCGCCGGCATTACTCTTTTACATTCCTCTGTAAATGCTCTCCTCCCTGTCTCACATCTGACAGCCTGCTCCTTGAGCGCCGTCACGGCACGCTCCCTTCTTGCTTCCGCCTGATCTTTCGTCGCCTTCGCCTGTTCTACTTCCTGCTGAGTCGGCGCATCCTGTGTAAGTCCGCGGATATGCGGATGATCACAGGAACCGCATACCGGACATGGTTTCCCAGACTCAAGCCCCTTTGCCAGAATACCCGCCTGCTCGGCCAGAAATAACTGATATCTCCCTTCGTATACCTGAAGCGCGTCCAGATAAGCCTCTTGCTCCTTCTCTGCCCGAAGCTTCCTGACCTGCCAATCTTCTTCCTCGGCAATCAGCCTGTCCCACTGATTCCCAAGCTTCTCAAATTCCTGCCCTTTGATCCTCTGCTGTTCCTCCTTAAGCAGCAGCCCATCTGCTTTACCCGGACTCTGCGCACATAATTCCTGGATCCTTCTCGCGTCCTCCTGACGGGACTTACAGTCCTCGAGAGCCTTTTCCAATTCTTCTTTCTCTCTTTGCTTCCTCTTTTGCGCCTCCTGCTCTTTCGCATGCTGCTCCCTTAACAGCATGAGGCGGTCGTATTGCGGCAATGCATCCTCCAACCGGATCAATTCTGCTTTACAGCGCTTTTCCTCTTCGGCAAATTCCCCTTCTCGCTGTAATTTTAATTCCTCCGCCTTCTTGACCTGAGTCCGCAGAATATCTAATCTTTGGATATTATCTTCGAGATTTTTCCTGTTCTTTTCCTCTGCTTCCCTGCTCCGGATAAGCCTGATCTCCTGCGCTTTAACCTTCTCCGCCCTCCGCGCAGTCTGAAGCCGCGCCTCGCATCCGTCAAATTCTTCTTTTCTTTCTGCAAGCTCTTTCTCTATAATTCTGACCCGATCCAATGCGTCAAACAGCTCGTTCCTGCTTTCTCCTTCTTTCTTCCTGCCGTTTAATTCATCCAGACTCTTCTGCAGATCCTCCGCCGCCTTTTTCTTCTTCTTTTCCAGAATACTCCCCGCTTTTATTATCTCTTTTAACGTCTCTATAGATTCCTCATAAGGAATAATCGTATATCCCTTTAACTCCTCCCAGCGCTTTGCATAAGCGCATCCTCCGTCTTCCGCCGTCGTCTGCATATCACAACAACTGATGATATCCCCAGATTCTACACGCTCCATCTCCTGTCTGGCAGCCCGCAGATTATCCTCCAACCGGCTATACAACATCCCCGCGCGCTTCTTTAGCTCTTCCTGCACGCAGTAATAAAGTCTGGTTTGAAAGACTTTGGAAAATATACGCTTACGGTCCTTCGATTCCGCATGGAGCAATTTAAGAAAATCTCCCTGAGCAATCATCGCCGTCTGAGTAAACTGATCCGCATCCATCCCCATAATCTCTACGATCTTCTGGTCCGTCTCCCTTTTCTTTCCGCGGAACACACTTCCATCCGGAAGAATCAGCTCCACCTTGGCTGATTCTTTCACATACCTGGGCGAACCGTCCGCATACCGTCTCTTCCCCAGCCGCATATATTCCGGGTTTCGGCGGATCCTATAGACATCTTCTTGATAGGTAAATGTATATTCCACATAAGTATCCGTCTCTTCCGACGCATATTGGCTGCGCATCATGTTTCCGTCCCGTTTCCCACCGCTCGTCTGATCATACAACGCATATGTAATAGCGTCAAATACCGTCGTTTTCCCCGCTCCTGTATCTCCTGTAACAAGGAACAAGCCGTGATCAACATCTGTAAAATCAATCTCCGTCTTTTCAGCATAAGAACCAAATGCCGACATTTCTAATCTGACCGGTTTCACCGCCTATTCCTCCTTCACTTTCTCAAAAACCTCAAGCATAATCTGAAACTCTTCTTCCCCAAGCGTCTTTCCCTGCATCTCCCGGTAAAAATCCGCAAAACTCTCCACAGGATCCTTCATAATCAATTCTTCATCCAATTCCAATAATTTATTCCTGGTTCTACTATTATCTACACGCACTTCCAGAATATGGTCAAATACCTTCTCCAGCTGCTCCTTTGGTCTATAAGGTTCAACCTCGTCCGTCAACAGAATACTGACATAATCCCCTCTCTCGTTATCCGCCGCCTGGTCTACGATATCCTTAAGACTCCCCGCCTTCCTCTTCACATCCCGCAGCGGGTGCAAAGGTAAAAGTTCGATCTGCGGCTCCTTCCCCTTCTCTCCAAGCGTCACCACAGTAAGGCTCTTCTCATGAACGCTTTCGCTGACGGAATATTTCAGGAGAGTCCCGCAATACCGAATATGAGAATCCGATACATTCTGGGGTCCATGCAGATGCCCCAGCGCCACGTAATCAAAATCTTTTACAACGCCGACGTCTACATTCTCGATTCCACCCACAGAAAAAGTTTCTGAATCACAAGTAAACAAAGCGTCCTTTCCTGTATAGAACTGGTGGGAAACCAACACATTCCTCTGGTTCTGATAGTCAATCTCCTCTCGTTCAAGCAATCTCCCAACTGCATCCGTATAAGTCTCCAAAGGTTCCCCCTCAAACACCTTCCTTACATAGGACGGTTTCAGGAAGGGCAGCAGATAGAAATCAACCGTTCCATGGACATCCTCTAACGTTATCTTCCGGAGTCTCTCCGATTCATCTCTCGGAGCGCTGCCTGCGACATAGATCTGATGTTTCTTAAGGATTCCCGACACATATTCCAGTCGCTCCGCCGAATCATGGTTTCCGCTGATAATCATTACCGGAATAACCGGTTTGATCTCCGACAACCGCGTAAGAAACCAGTCAAAGACCGCGACCGATTCCGCGGACGGAGCCGAACGGTCATAGATATCCCCCGCGATCACCACCGCGTCCGGACGAACGGAAGCGGCATAGTCGATAATCTCACTCAAGACCGCTTCCTGTTCTTCCTTCATACTGTAATGATGAAGCGTCTTCCCGATATGCAGATCCGACAGATGAAAAAATTTCATAAAACTTATCCCTTTCTATTTACATTCTATGCTATCGTACATTATAATTTTTACAGTTGTACAGAATCATAAAACGATCTCTGCATACTGTGCCTGAGCATGATACCCGGCGCGAACACTATACCTAGTATAACCGCCCAATCTGCGATATGCAAATCATTTCATAAATATTTTTACTGCAAGGAGAATCTATATGCTGCGGGACATCGACCTGAATAAAATATCCGACGGAAAACTATATACGAGCAACGATATGGCAAAGACAGACTGCAACGGCTGTAAAGGCTGTTCCTCCTGCTGCCGGGACATGGGCGCCTCCATCGTCCTGGATCCCTTCGATACCCACCGTCTCTGCGTCGGGCTGCAGAAATCCTTTGAAGAATTACTCGGCGATTGCCTTGAATTAAACGTTGTAGACGGCGTTATCCTTCCTAATATTCGGATGACCCAGGATACGCATGCCTGCGTCTTTCTCACAGACGGGCGATGCGGTGTTCATTCCATACGCCCAGGCTTCTGCCGTATCTTCCCGCTTGGACGACTCTATGAGAATCACTCCTTCCGGTATTTTATTCAGATACACGAGTGCCCCGCTCCGGGCAAAAGTAAAATCAAGATCCGTAAATGGATTGACACGCCCGACATCAAGCGTTATGAAAAGTTCGTCAACGACTGGCACTATTATCTGAAACCCCTCCAGAAATATGCTATGGATTCTGAACAAGACGAACA
>OFGB01000773.1_pt1 | contig 22066 bp, 24 predicted proteins | sample 1521491 | NCBI WGS metagenome assembly OFGB01 (sample SAMEA3504095, study PRJEB24116) | mouse gut metagenome | biome: mouse gut; feature: mouse-associated habitat; material: faeces | place: Denmark | collected 2011
AAAAATCCCGCACCGAAGCGCGGGATTTTTGCCTGCATTTTTTCAATGCAAGTTGGTGCTACTATCAGGGCATGACTCCAAAAAATATCAAGCCGCCCTCCGGCTCAAACGGCAGATTGCCGAAACCCCGGAATTGTTCCCTGACCTCAATATGTCAGAGGACCGTCTGAGTAGCAACAGAGAAATTGATGAATTTGGCGAGATGGCAACGAAATGCGTTCGGCTGGAGCAAAAGCGGCTGACGTCAGAAGAAGTAAAAATGCTCATCATAGAATACCAAGCTGGCAAAACGCCTATCGAACTCAGTGAGAAATATGGATGCCATAGAATTACTGTAGGCAGGATATTGCGACGAAACGGCGTAGAGATACGACCGCCGCACTACGATAAGCAGGTAGTCGAACACCAAACCCCAACGAGCAAATTCCGCGCGCGGGACAAGCTGGATGCCGCAGAGGTTATTCTGATGTATGCCGAGATGCACACGACGAAAGAAATTGCGCAGCGCTTCGGTGTCTGTAGTAAGGTTGTCATCAAGTGCCTGCGGGAAAACGGTATAAAAATCCGCAATCGATGGGATTATGCCAAGAAATAACACAAAAGCCAGCGGTCAGCCGTTTTGGAGCTGACCGCTGGTCTGGCGTGAGGGGGTATTTTTTCAGAATCACGTCCAGAGGGCAACATCGCCCAAGGCAGTATAGCGAGTGTTGGTGTTGGAACGAGATTCGGGGTATTCAATCGTTAGTTCCAAAACTCCGGTGACGTCAATATCTATATATTGAGGCTCAATCCCTGCCGCCATAGTCCCCTGCCACAGCTCTTTTCCATCGCCGGAAATAATGAGGGTGCTAGTTCTGCTCGAATCCATATCCCTGACAGAATATTCCTGATAATACCAGGCTGTCAGCCTACTATACTGCCCATCGAGTTTGTAGACAACTTTATAATTTCCGGAAAAAGCGTTGGTGTTGTCGATAGAGTGGGTATGGTTATTCCCCAGATTGTCCGTTGTTAACTCGTTAAACCTCCAGCTGCCGGATTTTGTAAAATAATCCATCTCGCTCAGATATGCAGCGGGGGTATCGCTGGAGTGCTTTCCAATATATACGCTCTGAGTTTTTCCGTCCCATTGGACGGGCTTGCCAAGGGCTTCGCTGACCGCCCGAACCGGAAGGTAGGTGGTGCCGTTGTAAACGAACACGTCCACGGGGTTACCAGCGGCATCTTTGGGATTTAGCTCTACATCGTCAATGTAGATTTTGATACCGCCGAACACCTCAATCATTTTTCCGGCAGCAGCTAAAGCCGGAGTTGCGAGGCTGATGACCAGCAGGGTCACCAGGACTCCCATGAGGAACGAACGAGTGTTGTAAGTAGAGTGATATTTCATGATGTTTTCTCTCCTTTTGCTTTTTGATTATGAGCAGGTTTAAGCGGCGGCAATTTCCAGAAATTGCGCAGGGATCAGCCAATTTCCGTCCTTGTCGATAAGCCCCCATAGCCCTTCATACTGCACTTTGGCGTAGCTGTAGTCATCGGCGAAGTCCTGCGCGGCATCGTAAATGTAGTCGATCACAATATTACCAGAAAAATCCCAAAATCCTGTTCTCCCGGACGCTTTTTCTGTCACGGCAATTCGCTCCGGAGTTCTCCAGTTCCAGCGGCTTGTTATATCGCCACCAAACTCCAATAAAGGGGTTCCTGAAGTGTCTATCACCCAATGTTTGGTTCTTTCGGCTAAAATATCATCAAGCGATCCGGCTTCTCCAACGAGGGCCATTCCGCCTATAAAATTGGTAGCCGAGCTATATTGTGGCGGAATTGCCCAATTTCCGTCCGTATCGATATAGCCAGTCAACATGGTTTCTGCGTCCACCACGGCAGCTAGCTCACCAGAAAAGCCATTCGCATCGGCATAGGCTGCTCCCGACTTGGGCAGCACGGTGTTTCCGTCCTCATCAATATAGACATCGCCCGTTCCATCCAATGTCTGCACGGGGCATACGCCATTCCGGAAATATGGTTGCACCAAGTTGCTGCTCACGGGTCCGGTTAAATACTTGCCCTCTTTGTCAATCAGGGCGTAGTATGTATTGGGGTCGCCCATTACATATATGTCGACAAAGGCCCGGCCATCGTAGAAAGAAGTAGCCCTTGTATACATGGGATGAACCACGAAGGATCCGGACTCATCAATGTAGCCATAAAACGCACCAAAACCAGAAGGATCGCCTTCCCTAACTAAAGCCAAGCCGTCAGAAAAAGGCTGTGCTTCAGAGAAAGTATCCTCCGTGATCCGCTCGCCGGAGGTATTGATGTAACCCCAAAGCTGGTAGTAGTTTTGGTTGTCTACGCCGGTAAACTGGATTTGCGAGGAAACTCTGGCGAATCCGTCGGAAAAATCGGTGGCCGCATCGAACTGCGGCTCAATCACAAACGCCCCGGTCGCGTCAATATAACCCCAGCCGCGATCTGGAATACGAACCCGGAACATATCGTCACCGAACGAGTTGCCTATGTTGTCGAATGTCGGCTGAACAACGAAGCTGCCAGAAGCATCAATCAGCCCCCAAAGCTGGCTTTGCGCATCCTTAACGAGAGCGAGTCCGCTGCTCCAAAAGTTCCTCGCCTCAGCAAATGCCGGAGAAATCACCCACGCCCCGGTTTCGTCTATGTATCCCCACAATTCGCTTGTGTCTTGAGCCGCGAGAGGGCCGTTAGAGAAAAGCCGCTCAAAATCAGTCCGTTCCGCTGGATTTAGGACTGGCTGTTTGGTGCTGTTCCCGCTGTTACCTCTGCCCTCCGTTTGAGTGCTAGGTGGATCACTGGCTGGGGCGCTATCACCGCTGCTGCCGCATGCACATAGGCCGCACAATAAACAAGCTACCAAAAGAAGTGGTAAGAGTCGGTTTTTCGTAAAAATCCCCCCGTTTTTTGTATTCTGTTGTATAGCGCCAAAGAGAATGTAACAGAATATTTAGGGCGTTACATTTTCCCCTTCTATACTTTCTCCAGGCGAACAGCCAGCATACATCCGGGCAGAAAGTTTTTGGAGAAGATCGCAAAAATGACTTGAATATGGCCCAGTTTGATGCTAAAATAGGTATCACTATAAATAAAAAGTTACATTTTCCCCCTCGCCCAAGATGCGCTATACTAGACCGCATCAAGAACAAGGGGGACAAAATCATCATGGCAGCAACCGAACCGATCCGGAACAAGAGCCAACTTCGTGAACTGGGCGAATATTTTTTGAAGCGGGGACAGCTTCGCAACTATGCGTTGGTCGTCGTGGGGACTTATACTGCACTCCGCATCAGCGACCTGCTCCGGCTTCGCTGGGCAGATGTGTATGACGATGGACGGGATGAGTTCCGGCCTCATGTAACGATTGTCGAGAGGAAAACTCGCAAAACCAAAACGATTGCTCTCAATAAGCAGATTATTAACGCGCTGCGTCTGTATCTTCCGCACAGGCGCGGCGAGTTTATTTTTGCGAACAATCGGAAGGATGGAAAGGCCATCAGCCGGGTGCAGGCTTGGCGGATCATCCATGCGGCGGTGGAAGCCATTGGAATTATGGGGAAAATCGCCTGCCACTCATTGAGAAAAACATGGGGATACCACGCTTGGACAAGCGGCGCAGTATCTCCGGTGGTGATTATGCACATTTATAACCACAGCGATTTCTCTGTGACGAAACGGTATCTCGGCGTGGAACAGGACGATCTCGACAAAGCGTATCTCGGAATGGAATTGTTCTAGGAGGTTATGTCAGGATGTTATAATAAATCTGTAGGTATAAAACCCTATGGGAATAGATGCCGCGCCTTGGGTCAGCGCTCCGGTTCGGCTGGGTTCTCTTCTTGGAGAGCGCGAAGCCCTCTCAAGCTGTTTTATTATAATTACAGCGACAGGTCGGATATTTCGGTGTAGGTTATGGCTCACGCTGAATATGAGCGGCTTCTTTCCGGAATCACTTTCCGCACGTCATACTGAGGGGCGGAAACGTCAATCAGAATACCAGCAACCTGTTCATCAACGCCGGCAACGAAGGCAACTACTGGTCATCTACCCCACACTCTAACGGCAGCAACGCCTACAACCTCGACTTCTGGAGCACCGGCAGCATCAATCCGTCCAACAACAACAATCGGAACAACGGCTTCTCCGTTCGCTGCCCCTGCTGTGCCCGCTCTCCCTTCAAAATGTTATAATAACCTCGTGGGCATAAAATCCCATGGCGTAACAGTCAGGGCCTGAGAAAATCCGCCTTGGCTGGCGCGTCCAACACAGGAGATCGTGAAACTCCCTCAAGTTATCACAAATGAAATAACTTCAGGCTTGACCGGCAAAACCAGCCACGGCTGATTTTGTGTATAAGCAGTTTCTACGGCTGTGATTGTTTCCTTAAACATCCGAGCGTTATAGGGGCGGCTATGTCAATCAGAATACCAGCAACCTGTTCGCCCAGCCCGGCAACAACGGCGTCTACTGGTCTTCTACTCCGAACTCTAACAGCGGCAACGCCTACGAACTCAACTTCAACGGCACCAGCAACATCAATCCGTCCGACAACTGGAATCGGAACAACGGTCTCTCCGTTCGCTGCCTTTGTTCTGCCCGATCTCCGCACAATGTTATAATAGGCTCATGAGCCTAAAAACTCACGGCGCGAAGACTGCGGCCTGATATATTTCCGCTACAGCCGAAACGCCATTTCTTGGAGATCGTGAAACCTCCTCAAGCGATAAAAAGCGACAGGTCAGATATTTATGTAAGTTACGACTTATATCGAACTCAAACGGTTTCTATCCGACATCGTATTTCAGTGTGGTTCGTTAGGGGCGGCTACGTCGACCAGGATACCAGCAACCTGTTCGCCAACGCCGGGAACAACGGCTACTACTGGTCGTCTACACCAAACTCTAACGGCACCAACGCCTACAGCCTCAACTTCAACGGCAGCAGCAACATCAATCCGTCCAACAGCATCAATCGGTCCGGGACGGCCTCCGTTCGCTGCCTTCGTCGTGCCCGATCTCCGTTCTTTGAAATTATAATGTTGCTGTCTGTGGGCGGATGTTATAATGGTCGTATAGGTATAAACCCCTATGGGAATAGACACCAAGCCCTGAGCCTCTGGCTCCGGCGCGGTGGAGTTCTCTTTTCAGGAGATCGTGGAGCCTCCTCAAGCGATAACAAGTGACAGGTTTGATGATTGGTATAAGCTATGGTTTGTATCAAGCGCAAATGGCTCCGTTCCGACCTCGGACTCCAGTTTGACAGATTAGGGGCGGCGACGTCTGGCAGAATACCAGCAATCTGTTCGAGAATGCCGGCAACAACGGCAACTACTGGTCGTCTACCCCGCACTCTAACGGCACCAACGCCTACAACCTCAACTTCAACGGCAGCAGCAACATCAATCCGTCCAACAACAACAATCGGAACGCCGGATTCTCCGTTCGCTGCCTTTGCTGTGCCCGATCTCCGTAACTATGATTTTATAAGATACAGAAAATCCCCAGCCCTCGAAGGGCGGGGGATAGGGAAAGCCGCCCTATGCAGGGCGGCTTGCACTGTCTTTCTGCTTATTATTCCTTCGTAGCAATCACGGACGCATAATCTTGTAGTGTGACATTGTCCACCGTAACCCGCACCCAATTTACGAGAGTGTTTGAGCCGGCCGCCAAGTTCACGTCAACAACCTTTACGGAGAATCGAACAAAGGCATTTGCTTGTGGCTCGTAGTTTCCAATATTGACGCCTTTCGTAGTGAGCGAATCTGGATTGGAGGATGCTCCTTCGGAAAGCGAACCGTTATAAAGCAATGTCGTTTCAGGGACATACGCAAGATTGGCGGGTAGCACGCTACGCATTATTACGTTGCTATGGGCTGTTTCGCCGGTGTTTTGATATTCAATCTGAACTTCTATGACATCCCCTAGATTTGCCTCGACATAGTCGCGCCACTCGGAGTCGCCAGCAAGACGGACTTTCTGGGTGACAGCGAAATCGGGCACGAAATCATCAGGTTGAATATTGATATTGCCGCCACCAGCTGAATTGTTGGGCTGAATGTTGATATTGCCGCCACCAGCTGAAAAGTTAACTTCAACTGTGGTTATCGCGGTATTCCCATGATCATCTTGAGCTGTGATGTTCGCAGTCTGAATCCCGCCAACTTCGTGACTTGCCGGGGTTTGGAGCATTCCATTATACTCGCCTACAGCCACCACGCTGGGATCTGAACTAACATAGCGCAGAACTGAGTCTGTATTCTTATCTAGAGAACTTACCGCCAGCAACTCATAGATTTGATTTGGGCTAAGGATTATATGGCTGTCTAAAATAATGAATGTATTAGAAGATACAGGAGAAGACAGCCTCCACAGCACTAAGACCACCACTATTCCCGCAATAGTAAGAAATACCGGGTTTTTAACCAAAGACAGGTTGATTTGAGATTTCTCACCGATATTGATGAACGGGCCTATCGAGAAATGATTCGTATGCGCCTTAGGCAGATTTGGCGTCGGGCCTTTCTCTGGTGGTGTATCAGAATGCGGCGGAGCCTTCGATTCGCCCGACAAAAGTTCGTCTTCCTGTTCATTTTGTTCGCTTGTCTCCTCAGAATTTGCCATCTCCTCGTCAAGAGTATCGTTCTCATCAGTAGAAGGCAGTTGGGGCGGTGTTTTCGGAACATAGTCAATTGTTTTTCCAGAAGCATCTTGAACCTCGTCTAAATAACTGTCAAGTGTTTTTATGTATTTTATGGCACCGTTTTTGTCGCTCAGGTTAATATGCTTTATGAACTCGTCGGCAATTTTCCCCATCCAATACTTTTCTGTATTACGAAGACTGTCCCAAGCATCAACTTGGTCATCCTCATTTGCGCTGTCATAATCTTTGATTTTGCTTCTTCGGTTAACTTTTAGCCACCTACTTTTGCGGAGAAACCTTACCCGCCTATCGCCTATTGCTAAGTTTGTGTATTCGTATCCTGGCAACAACCCAAAAGCCATGAGTAGCATATCCGCGTGAATATCTGTGCCCAGGCACTTGCGCACCGCCTTAAACAACAATTCATCAAGTTGGGGTTCAGTGATAAAAGCACTGTTATTATACCCCAAGAGCTCAAAAAGGCGTCTACCACATTCCAGTCGATCCTGATCTCGGACGTCTACCATAATATCGACTAAATCGCTAGTTCGCGACACAGATGATCACCTCTATCCTCACTCGACAAAAGATATCTATAGTATAACAGATTTTTGCTCTGTTGAAAAGGAAAAGCTGCGGGATGTCCGCAGCTTTTTGCTTTGCAATGTGGTTCACAGCGGAAATAGGGATCGCTCGTCTGGCGGTTAGGGTGTGTTGGTTTTAGACTCAACGGTATTCTGTGACATAGGCGTAGACCCAGCCATCGCCCGGCGGGTGTGCTTTCTCTGCACCAATCCACTGGGTGAAAACGATTTCGCGTTTACCATAGGCGTCCTGTTCTGTAACTTTCAGATAACGCCTGTCCTCATAGTCCGGCCCTTCAGCAGACAGCTTTACCAAGTAGGTGTCAACACCGCTACTATCTGCCCGGTCGACCTCGAATAGCATCTCAAGACGGTTTGTCCAGTTGACATAGACGGTTTCCTCTTGACCGGTTTCTCGGTAAAAGAACGCCATTGTGACGCCACCCCTGTCAATACGAACAACGCTCAATACCCATTCAGGAAGCTCGCCGTGTAAAATCCGGACGTGATTTGCTTTGAACGTGTCGTGCAGAAACCGCTCTGGCGTTCCGTCAAACTCCGGCTCAACCTCGTAGAAGTCGCCAATGCTTACACAACTGGCAATGTCGGCTACGACTTTTCCGCAGAACGGCACGTTCTTAACCCGAATGGATGGACGCTGGAGGTTTTCCGGTTTGGGCATCCCGTTCCAATCTGTTTCTGCGTTGTAGATTAGGTAGCCTTCATCTCCGTCCTCTAATTCGAGGCGGTATCGCATAGACCTCATATATTTTGCCCTCCCTGTTTCAATGATTGTGTTATCGGAAGTCCTTGGAAAGAACTGCCGAATCGCACAATCATCTACGCTGGGGGCGTGAATTGTGAACATGTATTGCTAAGTTACATAAGCGGTTAGCTTATACTAACTATTGTAGCACACAGACGCATTTTTGTCAATAGTGTTAGCGACTTTCTGATTGGTTAGCAAGCATTTTGAAGTGAAAACCGGAGGTATTAGGGTCGTCAATGTGATATTTATTTCCGCTAACTTCCGCAGACTTCCGCTCATACATTCCACCCATTTCCGCTGTTTTCCACCTACTTCCGCTCCCATGGGCAACCGCAAGAAGTTGTGCTATCCTAGCGGCGAGTCAAGGGTGAACATCTCAGGCGGGAAAGGAGGTGCCCCCTCGGTAGTCTTATCGCCGTCGCCCTTGCGATACACATTGAGAAAGGAGCCGCACACTATGAGCTATCAAGCAAGCTACCCCGGCGAGGTCATCGACGCAGAGTATGTGGAGGTTCTCCCGGCGCAGCACGATGGAGGAATGCACCTCCTATCCCGGCACAGCCGAACCACGATGACCAGAATCGTCGAAGAGGCGTCCACGCTGTCGGTCTATGACCGTTGCCGGGCGTCTCTGACCAAGGACGGGATGATCCATACTGCCATGCTTTCGGTTGCGGGGCAGCAACTCAGCGCCAGAGATCCGCAGGGCGCGATGTATTATCAGGGGTTCGTGAACGCTTATGCCGAGGGCGCACTGAACATGATCAGGAGGTGGTAAGGGTGGATATTCTTGATGTTGTGCTGATCGTAGCAATTACAACCGTCGTCGTTGGCGGGATTTTTTTGGCGCTATATGAGGTAGAGTTCAAGTATCTGGAACGTGAGAACCGTATGCTTTGGCGGCTGTTGTCCGACCAAGCCAAACTCCACAAGATGAGTCTGGATGCCTATATCGCCATGCTCCAGGCGTCAAGCCCGCACACTGGGAGATAGCGCAGTTTGGGCGGTCAGAGGGCGAGAAAATGGTTATGCGGTATAAACTACAACGGCGGTTATTGGCTACGCTTATTCGCCCTCTGACCCCTGTTAGAGCCTGTCTTTTCGGTCGAAAAACTTATTCCCCCTGTGCTTTTGTTTCGGGAAAAGTTTCGGTAAAGTGTCCACCAAAAGCAAGAAACAGGAGATTTATGGACACCAATTCCAAGAAATACAAGACCATCCTCGCCGACCCGCCGTGGGACATCAACCAGCGCGGAAATTATGGAGCCATCAAACATTACGACCTGATGCCGCTGGAGCGTATCAAGGCGATGCCGGTGGCGGATTTGTGCGAGGACAGCGCCCATCTGTATCTTTGGTGTCCGAACGGGCTGATACCACAGGCGTTGGAGGTCATCAAGGCGTGGGGGTTCACTTACCGTTCAGCAATTTACTGGATTAAGCCTCGGCTCGGTCTTGGTGTCTACATCCGTAACGCCAGCGAAACCTGCCTGTTTGCAACTCGCGGCAAAGCCCCGGTGAAGTTCCACGCACAGCCAAATTGGATGTTCTGTCCGCAGCTTCGGCATTCGGAAAAGCCCGCTGAACAATACGCAATTATTGAGCGGTTGTCGGACGGTCCCTATCTTGAGCTGTTCGCCCGCCATCGACAGCCGGGATGGGACTGCTGGGGGAATGAGGTATCTTCCGACCAAGAAATCCCCGGCTACCCCGTCCCGACCTATTCTGACAAAGTAATCCGACCTGACAAACGGAAGGAGGTGTAATGCTTGGAACCGCCCAAGAAACTTATCACCCGAATCGTGGAAGCGTGCGCTCTGCTGGCGCTGAGTGCCTTCCTGCTTCGATTGGCAGTGGCCTATCTGTTGGAGATTTGGGTGTATCTACTCATCATTGTAGTTATCGCCGCTCTCGGAGTCATTGGCTGGCGCATCTACAAATTCTATCGCTCCCAAGGAAAGTGGTAGAGTGGATAAAAAGGAGTGGGCTTATGCGTAAGCATTGTATAGAAAACATCTGCTGGCTGGAGGTCAGCTGGCAACGACCTTTTAACATTGAGGACGTGTGGGAGGCTCTCACCCATCTCTCGGCGCTCAGCCCTCGCGGGGCGGTGATTTGGGAGTGCCGGGGCAAGAATGGGCGAGTGACGCACCTGCTGGGAGCCGACCGGACGTTTATCGGGAAAATCGTACAGGTGCTCCGCGCTCATGGGGACATCCAATTCCGCGAGGTCTACGGAAACAGCCGCACGTCTATCCGGTTGGCGCGTCAACTCAAAATCACCCGTCCGGTGTTGTCGCTTAACACCAATCTCGCGCAGTCAGTGATCCGGGCGGGGCTGGCGGCAATGACCGAGGACAAGCGTGGCACGGAAACTATCCTACAGGTGGTGTTGGGGAGGGGCTTCGCCCCCTCTCCGGTATCTGCCGAACTCCCCGATCCACACGCTACTTGGTTGGAGGTTATCTTCGGCTCGGTCAGCAAGGCGACCGCAGAAACCCGCAAAACTGTGCGGGAGAAAGCCGAGCAACACGGGTTCGAGGCGGCAATCCGCATCGGTGTATCGGACGAGAGGGCCGCCGCCCGCTTCCGCAATCTCATCTCTGCCCTTAAAGTCCTGGAATCCGCTGGGGTGCGCATCTATGATGAAGCAGACGATCCAGAGAAAATCAACAGCTCCCATGTGCCGTGGCATTTTCCGCTGCGGTTGTCGGCAAAGGAGCTCGCCAGCTTCCTGTTGCTCCCGGCTGGGGAGGAAGAGTTGCCCGGAACGCCGGGACTACATCCGAGGCTTTTGCTTGCGTCCGTGTGGTATCGGGAGCCAAACATCCCTCAAAACGACCGCAGTTTTGCGGTAAGTATGGACATGGTTCCAAAGAAACTCAGTATCTCGCCAGGGGATAGCCGGGAGCACACGATTATCACTGGTCCTACTGGCAGTGGCAAGTCTACCGCCATGTTACACCTGATTCTCGCAGACATCAAGGCTGGGCGCAGCGTCCTAGTCCTTGACCCAAAACAAGATTTGGTAACGGACATCCTTGCCCGTATCCCGGAAGAACGTGCCGATGATGTGGTAGTGATCGACCCGTCCAGTGATGCTCTGGTGGGGTTCAACCCGCTGGCGTTTCCGAACTACCAGAACAAAGCCCTGATTGCCGATGCGGTGCTCTCTGTGCTTAAAGAGTTGTGGAGTGATAGCTGGGGTGTGCGCATACAGGATTGCCTTTCCGCCGCACTGCTAACGCTGGTGGAGGTAGACGGGGCCTCGCTGCTCTGGTTACAGCCGCTGCTCACCGATAAGAACTTCCGCCGGAAAATCACTTGCAGCGTGAAGGACAAGGTGGCGCTCCAGCCATTCTGGGCGCAGTTCGAGGCGCTGTCAGACTTACAGCGGCGGCAGCAGATTGAGCCGGTATTAAACAAGCTGCGCCAGTTCACGCTCCGTCCGGGGCTGAGGAATGTCCTCGGACAAGCCCAGCCGAAGTTTTCTCTGACGGATTTGTTCTGCAAAAGAAAGATCGTGCTGGTGCCGCTGAACCGAGGTGTGGTTGGCGGAGAGAGCGCCCGACTGCTGGGGAGTCTGATTGTCGGTTTGACCTGGGTGCTGGCGCTGTCCAGAGCGAGCATCCCAGCGGAGCGGAGACACATCGTCAGTGTTTTTATAGATGAGCTCCAAGATTACCTCAGCCTCCCCACGGATTTGTCCGATGCATTGGCACAGGCGCGGGGGCTGGGTGTCGGGATGACGCTGGCACACCAATACCGCGACCAGTTGCCACCAGAAATCCGGGCCGGAATAGACGCTAACTGTCGCAACAAGATAGTATTCGGGTTGAACAGTAAGGACGCAAAGGATATGGCGGCGATGGCTCCGGAACTCACTGCCGAGGATTTTATGACGCTGCCCCGATACCAGATTTATACATCGTTCCAAGCTGGAGGGCGCAGCACCGGCTGGGTGATGGGGCGGACTTTGCCGCCACCGCCACCTCTCCGCGCCCCGGCGGAGCTCTACGCCCGGAGCATGAGAACTTACGGCACACCAGCCGGAGAAACCGAGGAAAACTACCTCAAAACCATTATTAACCACAGCGCCCTAGGCGGTGATGCCGGGGAAACGCCTATCGGAAGGAGGAAACGCTAATGTCAAACCGCACGACACCTCAAGAGGGTGAAGAAAGCTGGGAAAGCCGCACCGCACCGGACTTTTCCAAGTTTATGGTTCACGACTCTTTTACCAATTCCATTTCTTCTCCAGCTATCGCCGGGGAGGAGCGCCGCCGCCTCACCCACCAGCAGCTGGTGGAAACCGCCGCCGCACTCAGTGAGAGGGACAGAGACATTCTCACCGCTGTCCAACGCTACCGCTACCTCCTGACTGGGCAAATCCAGCGGTTGTATTTCTACACTGCCGCCACGCCGACTGCCGCGCATCGTGCCGCCGCCCGTGCTCTGAAGCGGCTCCGGGGGTTGGGGCTGGTCGACCATCTCGCCCGCCGCATCGGTGGGGTGCGGGCTGGTTCCGGCGGGTTGGTCTGGCATCTGACCCACGCCGGGGAGCGGCTGCTCCGTCTCCACGAACAGACCACCAGCCCGGCGAGGCGGTTCTTCGAGCCGAGCCCCTACTTTCTCGCGCACTCGCTGGCAGTGGCGGAAGTGGCTGTCCATCTGACGGAAATCTGTCGAGAGCAGCACGGCATGAAACTGACTGCCCTCCAGCCGGAGCCGGAGTGCTGGCGCACCTACAGCGAATATGGTTCCATGCTGTCGCTCAAACCCGACCTCTTTGCGATTACGATGTCCGGGCAGTATGAGGACAGATGGTTCATTGAGGTAGACCTCGCTACCGAGTCGCCCTCTAAGGTGGTGGATAAGTGTGAACGCTACCACAAGTATTACCGCAGTGGGTTGGAACAGCAGGAGGCGGGCGTGTTCCCGCTCACGGTCTGGATCGTGCCGACTGTGGAGCGGAAAGAGAAATTGATTAAGCATATCAGAGAAGCCTTTGACAAGCAACCTCGGCTGTTTACGGTCATCACGAAGGACGAACTGTGGGCGCTGGTCTGTCAGGGCGGCGAAGGAGGGACGTTATGCTAGAGAAAATCACGATTCCGATTGACACTATTTTGGCTGGGGATAGCCGCGCTGTTCTCCAGACCTTGCCAGACGACAGCATCCATTGCTGCGTAACATCGCCGCCTTACTACGCTCTGCGAGACTATGAAGCGGAGGGACAGATTGGGCGCGAAGCTACACCGGAGGAGTATATAGAACGGTTGGTCGAAGTATTCCACGAAGTGAAGCGGGTGCTCCGTTCGGACGGCACCTTCTGGCTGAACATTGCCGACACCTACTGTAAGCGACCCCAGCAGGGCGTGAAGCGGAAGGACATGCTGGGTATCCCGTGGCGGCTGGCCTTGGCGCTTCGGAGCGATGGCTGGTATCTGCGCAGCAACATCATTTGGGAGAAGGGCAACGCCATGCCAGAGAGCGTCACCGACCGCTGTAGCCGAAGTTATGAACACATTTTCCAACTGAGCAAATCCAAGAACTATTATTTTGACCGCGCCGCTATTGCCGAACCAATCGCGCCCTCGACACTGGTCAGGATGCGCAGTGGACGCAGCGGCAGCAATAAATATGCTGAACGGGTGCCGGGGCAGACCTTACAGGCTATCAATCGCCCTCGTGAGGCTGGTGTTTCTGAGGAAGAACTGCCGACCCACCGCAACAAGCGGGATGTCTGGCACATCAATACTACGTCATACTCTGGCGCACACTTTGCGACCTTCCCGCCGCAGCTGGCAGAAACTTGTATTCTGGCGGGCTGTCCGGTTGGAGGGGTGGTGCTCGACCCGTTCTTCGGCAGCGGCACCACTGGTCTCGCCGCCAAACGGAACGGCAGACACTATATTGGCGTGGAAATCAACCTGGCATTTTGTAGACTGGCGGAGGAGCGGATAGCCGCTGAAGCGCGTAGAAAGCCGAACGAGGCGCGGCAGGAAGATTCCGCTAAAGCATCTGCCTCCGCAGATAAAGCGGCCAAAAACGCCTCAGAATCGCTAGAAAAGGCAAAAAAGGAGGAGGCGTGATGGAGAAAAGAAAGCGAGGGCGACCGATGGCATCCCATGACGTGAAAGTTACGCCGGAGTTCCGGGAAAATCCTGATGTCGAAAAGCTGGCGCGGGCGCTGATCGCTGTGGCGATGAGCATCGCGCAGAAAAAAGAAGCAGAGGAAAAGACCACACAGAAATCTCATGACGAGGGAAAGGGGGACGATATGACCTGATAGCACCGCCCATCCGTGGGCATGAAATCCCCCAAAGTGTCACCGAGAGCGGCGGTCATCTGTATCGCCAACGGATAGTTTGCCGCTCCAGGACACAAAAATAACGAGAAAGGAGGTCAATTCGCCAAAATAGGCAAATAATCTGGCGGCACGGTGCGTGTTCCAATGGAGGCGCATCCGTGGATGCCCTCTATAAAACACATCGTGCGGAAAGGAGGGCAAAACAGTTGTTTACCAATCATTTTGGCATAGAAATCGAGTTCACAGGCATTACCCGGTGTCAGGCGGCAAAGGTTGCCGCGAAATATCTGGGCGGCACCATTTCCAAACTTGGCGACTACTACGACACCCATCAAATCACAGCGCGAGACGGGCGGGTCTGGAAGTTCATGTATGACGGCAGTCTCACCTGTCAGCATCGGAGCGAAGGCCGCATTGTCGACGCATCCAGAAAGTATAGCGTGGAGATAGTCAGCCCGGTGCTGCTTTACCGGGAGGACATGGGCACGCTACAGGGTCTGGTGCGGAGACTCCGCAAGGCCGGTGGGTTCGCTAACTCATCCTGCGGCATCCACATCCATCTGGACGGCTCCAACCATACGCCTCGGAGCATCCGCAACTTTGTGAACATTATTGCCAGTCATAACGATCTGTTCTACAAGGCTCTACAGATTGAACCGGAGCGGATGCGCTACTGTAAGAAAATGGACACCTGGCTGGTTCACCGGCTGAATCAGGCGAAGCCCAAAACCTTTGCCGGTATTGAGAACATCTGGTATGAGGGCTATCGGGAAAACCGCAACCAGCACTACCACAACAGCCGTTACCATTTTCTCAATCTCCACAGTTTCTTCCACGGGCATCGGACGGTGGAGCTCAGAGGGTTTAACGGCACACTTCACGCTGGGAAAATCCGGGCGTATGTGGTGTTAGCCCTGGCGCTCAATCATCAGGCGCTGACACAGAAAAGCGCCAGTTACCGGAAAGTCCAGGAAGAAAACGAGCGGTTCGCCATGAGGACTTATCTCAATCGGATTGGTTTTATTGGTGACGAGTTCAAGAACTGTCGGGAACATCTTTACCAGCATTTGTCTGGTAACGCCGCTTGGCGTTACGGTTCCCGCGAGAATGTGCGCAGCCACATTAGAAATGGAGGACAGAATAATGAGACCTAAAGACAGGCTTTACATTGCCTACGGCTCCAATCTCAATCTTGAGCAGATGGCGCACCGCTGTCCGACAGCGGAAGTGGTGGGAGCATCTACTTTGCGCGGCTGGCGGCTGTGGTTCCGGGGCGGGAATGGCGGAGCCGTGGCGACAGTGGAACGGGAGCGGGGCTGTGAAGTCCCGGTGTTGGTCTGGCGGATTCAGCCGCAGGACGAGCGGGCGCTTGACCGTTACGAAGGATGGCCGCACCTCTACCGCAAGGAAACGTTGCGGATCACCGTGAACGGCAGGCGGGTCTACGCTATGGCCTACATCATGAACAAGGCCGGACATCCTTACGGCGCACCCTCTCTGGGCTACCTCGACACTATCCGTGAGGGGTATGAGAGCGCGGGGTTCGACAGCGGCATCCTGGCGAAAGCCGTCAGCGACTCAAAGGAGGCGGCAGAATGAACAAAACTGCGAGGGAGCAGATTTTGGCGGTGCGGGATACTGGCGAGACGAATATGCTCGACACCCGCACAGTCCAGGTGATTGCCAGCCACATGGGGTTCTACGAGTTGGTGATTTATCTGGAGGAACATCGGCAGGAATATGTGAACTTTATCCTCACCGGAGACGCTGGAGAGGAGGGCGCAGAATGAGTGTCCCTTACAACCTCACCGGCACAGCCAGAAAAGCCCTGGTTCAGACTATCAGCGAGATTTTGGGTAAGCCCGCTGTCTATCAGGGAGCGCCCACCTTCGCCTATGCCATCGACTTTTACAGTGTGGACAAAGACGGCGCTTTGAGCTACCCTGATAGTATCAGTCCGGAAGATGTGCGGCAGTTGGTTTCCCGGCTCCGGGAGCGCGGTTACACGCCTGAGAATGACAATGCTTTCACGGTGGAGCTGCCGAGGGCGGGGTTTTCCGCTACGGCTCTGGACAACCTCCAGAAAATCATCGCCAGCAAAGCGGAATTGTTCAAGCGGGCACTCGGCACGGACACAGTAGACGTGGAAGTGCTGGAGAACAAGCTGCGGTTCCCGTGGTTCACGCTACATGGGCTGGAGGGCGAGGTCGATGCTTACACTAAGCTGATTGTCGGTATCTGCGACATGGCAAAGCGCCAGAAGCGGGTGGTCGCCAGAGAACGCACCATCACGAACGACAAGTTCACGATGCGGGTGTTCCTGATCCGGTTGGGGTTCATCGGTCCCGAATACCAGGCAGCGCGGATGCTCTTGCTCCGCAACCTCACGGGCAACAGCAGTTGGCTGGCGGGACCTCCCCCAGAGCGGAGGTTGCGCAGGAGAAACCGGAAACGGTTGCCACCGCCGCCGAGTCCGACACTTCCGTTTGCGAAAGGCTGTAATCTTCTGGAGGGACTCGCCGCATGGCTCACTTCTTCTGGCACAATTCTGTCGGACGAACAGCGCAGTAACGAATATAATGGCGTTCGTATCGTGACAGTGCGCTGGCAAAACCAAAACTACCGTATTATCCAAGTGGACGGAATGACCTGTAAAATTGAACAGGCGTAGCACCTTATAGCGGTGATTTTGCCGCAATACCAGCCCGCTCCGGCGGGCTGGCTTCAAAGGAACACCACGGAATTACGTATATATTAACAAAGAGATAACGATGGCTGGCGTCCCTTGCTTATAGGGGTCACCAGAGTTATAATGGTTATGGAAAACTGCGAAAGGAGGCCTTTTAGGTGAGTTTTTCTACAGATAATCCGATACAGACGCTTGCCGCCAGCATGACGCCGAAGTTTGCCGTGTCCTACCTTCGCGTATCGACACGGGGGCAAGCCGAGCGCGGTGGCGGTGCGGACGAGGGATTTTCTATCCCCGCCCAGCGTGAGGCGAACAAAAGAAAAGCCCTCTCGATGGGGGCGATTGTGGGTAAAGAGTTTGTTGACCGAGGTGCGTCCGCCAAGTCCGCTGACCGCCCGGAACTCCAGAAGATGCTAGAGTATGTGAAAGAGAACGCTGACCGAGTGGATTATGTCATCGTTCATAAAGTCGACCGTCTGGCGCGGAACCGAGGCGACGACATCGACATCATGCGCACCCTGAGAGAATGCGGAGTCCAGTTGGTGTCTGTCTCGGAGAGTATCGACGATACACCGGCGGGGATGTTGCTCCATGGCATCATGAGCTCTATTGCTGAGTTCTACTCGCAGAACTTAGCGAACGAAGTCAAGAAAGGTATGGGAGAAAAAGTCAAAAACGGTGGCACGATTACTCGTGCGCCCCTTGGCTATCTTAATGTCCATCGCGTGGATGATAAAGGGCGCGAAGAGCGGACAGTTGTGCTGGACGAACAGCGCGCTCCGCTGATAAAGCTGGCGTTTGAGGAATACGCGACCGGGAACTGGACGGTGAACGATTTAGCGGAGCACTTGGCAGCTTGCGGTCTTACAACTCGTGCCACTCCTAAAATCCCATCTGTTCCAATCGACAGAAAAGCGCTCTACAACGTATTAGCGAACCCTTATTATACTGGCGTAGTGACCTATCGAGGTGCGGAACACGCCGGAAACCACACAGCACTTATAGATCGGGAAACATGGCAACAGGTGCAGGACGTTCTCGCGTCCCATATCAACGGTGAGCGCACCCGGGAACATCCGCATTTTCTCAAGGGTAGTCTCTATTGTCATAGCTGCGGGTCGCGGATGTTTATCAACTATACAAAATCTCGCTCTGGCGTCCGCTACCCCTATTTCGTCTGCGGTGGGCGGCATAACAAAGTGACAAATTGTAAGCAGAAAGCTGTTTTGATCGACGAGGTCGAACGCCAAGTAGAACAAATCTATGACCGATATTCTTTCCCGCCCGCAGTCCGAGTGTTCATGGAGAACTTCCTGGCTGATCGCATTAAAGCGGAGCAAGAAAAATACGCAACAGAGCTGGACGGACTTAGGCGGGAGAAGGACAAACTGGAACGCAAACGTAAGAAGCTGTTAGAGGCACACTATAACGATGCCATTCCGCTCGATCTCATGAAAAGCGAACAGCAGAAAATCGCCAAACAGCTGGCGGCAGTCGAAAGTCAGATAAAGGCTCACGAGCATACATCTGCCATTATGCTAAACTGTCTATCGGACGCGATGGACTTGATTGAGGACTGCGGCAAAACCTATCGTCTGGCCAGCGACCACATCAAACGAATGATGAACCAAGCAATTTTCTCAAAGTTATGGATCGAATCGGATGGGCGGGTCACGGCAGAGTTCCGCGAACCGTTCAAGACGGTAGTTGAGCCGATCTCTACCCTGGTTGCCCAGTTTAACCAACAAAAAATCCGCGGTGCCGAAGCACTCACGGATTTCCTGTCCGTCATCTCCAATCGCATTCAAAAATTTTTTGGGTGCGGTTGGAGTAACGACCTTTTGGTGCCGGTGACCGGACTCGAACCGGTACGCTGTCGCCAGCGGTGGATTTTGAGTCCACTACGTCTACCAATTCCATCACACCGGCAAACACTGTAGCATAGTGTAACACATCACGGAACAGATTGCAAGGGTAGATTTCCCTTCCCGCATAAAAATTTCCCCAGAACGCCGCAATCCGTCCAAAAACAGCCCCGGCCTGCCGAATAGGCCGGGGCTGCTAAAGTGTCTCAATTATTTCCCCAGCTTCTTTTGCAGCTGATCGGGGTTCATCGCGCAGTGAATGGCCGTCTCCGCCGTAATGCGCCCGGCCTTGTACAGCCGCAGGATGGACTCATCCATACTAATCATCCCCTCCGCCGCAGAGGTCTGGATCACGGAGTCAATCTGATGGATGCGGCTGTCGCGGACCATGCTGCGCACGGCGTTATTGAGGTGCATAATCTCAAATGCAGGCACCAGTCCGCCGGCGGTGGTGGGCAGCAGCTGCTGGCTCACCACAGTCTTGAGCACCTGCGCCAGCTGAATGCGGACCTGCTGCTGCTGGGCAGGAGGAAAGACGTCGATAATCCGGTCAATCGTGTTCACCGCGCCCACGGTATGGAGGGTGGAGATCACCAGGTGCCCGGTTTCCGCCGCCGTCATAGCGGTCTGTATCGTCTCCAGATCCCGCATTTCGCCAAGCAGAATCACATCCGGCGCCTGCCGCAGGCTGGCCCGCAGGGCGGTAACGTAGCTGGAGGTGTCCATGGCCAGCTCCCGCTGGCTGATAATGCTCTTGTCGTTCCGGTGGAGGTATTCGATGGGGTCCTCAATGGTAATGATATGGGCGTCCCGGGTGCGGTTCACCGCATCCACGACGCAGGCCAGGGTCGTGGATTTGCCGCCGCCGGCAGGGCCGGTAACCAGGACCATGCCCCGGGTCATGTTGGCGATCTTCATGATCTCCTCAGGGATGTCCATTTCCTTCCAGTTGGGGATGCCGAAGCTGACTATCCGAATCACTGCCGACAGAGAACCCCTCTGCCGGTAGGTGTTGACCCGGAACCGGGCCAGGCCGGTGACGGACAGAGAGAAATCGTCATCCCCCACGGAGAGACACCGATCGATGGATCGGTGGGCCATATTGTACAGCTCCCGAACCAGCGCCTCCGAATCATCGGGCATCAGGCGGTCGCCCTGGATGGACACGAGCTCGCCGTCCCGCTTGATGGACACCGCCCTGCCCGCTACGACGAACAGGTCAGAGGCATTTTCCTCCACAGCCCACTTCAGATATGTTTGGACACTTTCCATGCTTTACGCTCCTTATTCCTTTTCGTTTCGTGGAACCTCTTGTCTTTCCTCAATAAATGTCGCCGCTCCAGAGATCCAGCGTATCATCCGTCTCCCAGCCGCCGGTATACGCCGTCTGCCAGCGCAGGACCTCCACGTCCCCGCCCCGCAGCAGCGCCTCCACCTCCAGCCCCTGCTCCTCGCCGATGGGGATGGTGAAGGATACCGTCTCCTCCGAGCCCTCCGGCGCGGCGGACGTCACGCGGTTGACCGCCACGTCCGCAGGGATGGGCCCGTCCATCTGCAGGGCCGCCAGGACCTCTGTCGCCTGCCGGTCCGCCTCATAGTATGCCTCCGCGCTCTGGGCCGTCAGCTGGGCCAGGTTCCGCTCCCGGTCCGCCGTGGCCAAGGTCAGCACTGCGAATACCGCCAGGCACAGCACGCAGAAGATCATTACCAGGCTCACCGCTCCGGATACGCCTCCGCCCCGCTTCATAACGCCACCTCCAATGCCGCGATGTTCCACAGGAGAATCGTGGTCCCTGTCGCTTCACCGCCGCTGCGCTCATACCGCTGCACCGACAGAGACGCGCCGGTATAACCGCTCTCCGGGCTGCACGCCAGAACCGCTTCATAGGTCCCCTGGGCTCCGGGCCCCAGCTTCTCCCAATTTTCATCAAATGCCACAAAGACCGTATCTTCAACGATCTGTCCCCCGGTGAGCTCCGCCGTCTTTTCCAGGTCGCCTCCAGCGGCCTTAAAGCACTCCGCCACGCTCCTGGCCTCGCTAACGGCACGGGTGAGGTCGGCGCTCTCCTGGCTCATAACCTCCGAGCGGACAAAGAGCCCCACGCAGATGGCGGCGCACAGGGAGAATACGCCCACCGCGATCAGCAGCTCAATGGCAAACAGCCCCGAGCGAGTGGGTTTGATTCGTTCCGCCATACCTATCCCTCACTTCTCACAAATACGTCGGCAGTCTGCGTCCCGCCGTCCAGGTCCGTCAGCGTCAGCCGCAGAAGCCCCGGCGCGGTGAGCCCGACTTCCAGCGAACGGATGGGACAGACGGCCTCGCCGAACTCCGGATCCTGCTCCCAGCCCCTCTCGCACAGCATCTCCATCAGCTGCCCGTTATAGACATACAGAATCGTTTCATAGGCAATTCCATCGTACTCCTGATAGAGAAACAGCGCATCGCCGTCCCCGAAGGAACCGGCTTCCACCTGTCCGGCGGCATCGGAGCCGTGAATCTTGGCGGTGATATAGCTGAGGCTGACCCGGTCCGCGGCGCTCCGCTCCACCCGGTCCGCCACCCGGCGGTAGACACCGGCCCCGGCGGCCAGGCTGAGCAGCAGCGTCGCCCCGAACACGCACGTCAGCGCCAGCGCTGCCAGTGCGCCCGCTCCGCTCTGCCGCTTCATGGCGCCACCTCCGTCAGATCGATTACGGTGACGCTGGGCATGATGTTGGAGGCAAAGATCTCGTAGAACACCTTATATTTTTCCTCATCGATGACCAAACCACTCTTGGCCTTCAAGTCCTCGTAGTTGGCGGGGTAGACGCCCTCCAGGGCGTAGCAGCTGACCACCGCGCGGCGCACAGCCTCCTCAGCCATGCGCAGGCCCTCCCGCTGGGAGACTTCCGACGCCTCCCGGACGCCCCGGACCATCCACGCCGCCACTCCCGCGAAGAGGAGCAGGCCCAGCAGCATGGGAATCCATGCGCCCCGCTTTATGTACTTTCGTTTCTTCATGGGCCCCACCTCACCCGATGGTGGACAGCAGACCCATCAGCGGCAGCATGACGCTCAGAAGGATAACCCCCGCCAGGGCGCTGGTCACCACCACGATGGCCGGCTCAATGGCGCTCACCACGCGGTCGATGTGCCGCAGGCTCTCCTCCTCCTGCCGCTGTGCCAGATCCTCCAAA